>ERZ808240.319-NODE-319-length-65686-cov-4.520760_pt1 | contig 65686 bp, 59 predicted proteins | sample MGYA00521084_ERZ808240 | MGnify/ENA primary metagenome ERZ808240 (study PRJEB31516, sample SAMN03275571) | gut metagenome | biome: mammalia-associated habitat; material: feces | host: Papio cynocephalus | place: Kenya | collected 2012-08-06 ...
GTCTAACCATGGCGAGACATCCCTATATCCCTTGCCTTTCGCTGAATAGTTACGAAACATAACAACCAACCTAAAATAACTCAATATGAAAAAGTTTTATATGACTGTAGGAGTGCTGCTGACAGTATGCGCGTCGCTGACACTCAGTTCCTGCATCGGCAGCTTCGCGCTCACCTCTCGCGTACTGAACTGGAACAACCAGATCGGCAGCAAGTTTGTCAACGAGCTGGTGTTCTTCGCCTTCTGGATTCTCCCCGTGTATGAAGTGACGGGCATCGCAGACATCCTCGTGCTAAACTCCATTGAGTTCTGGAGCGGCAGCAACCCGATGACCGCCTCCGTCAAGGCCGTAGACACCGAGCAGGGTCGCTACCTGATAGCATGCGACGGCAAGGGCTACACCATAACCTTCGAACCCACAGGCCAGCAGACACGTCTCGACTTCGACACCGACAGCCAGACATGGTCTGTTGAACTCAATGGAGAGATGCAGCCGTTCATGACCATGGTAGACGACAGCCACGTCAAGATGATTACCCCCGAGGGTGACTTCCGCATGGTGTCTCTCACCGATGAGGGCGTTATGGCATACGCCTCCATGGCATCGCCCAAGCTCATGGCGCAGCGTTGAAAGCCGATTATTCGTACACTGCCAAAACATTGTGCCTCGTAGCGCGTTAATATGATAAGCCGCAAGGCATAATGCAACAAGTATAGTAACACTAAACAGAAAAATACGATGAAACCGATTCATGTAATTTCAGCAATCATCGGCGGCGCAATCGCCGGTGCAGCAGTCGGCCTGCTCTTTGCTCCTGAAAAAGGCTCTGACATGCGAAAGAAAATCAAGGAAGTACTCCGCGAAAAGGGCATCTGCCTGAAGAAGGAGAAGATGGATCAGCTTGTGGACGAAATCGAAGGCAAAATCGAAGAACACATCTAACACATTTCTAAGGATATGAAAAATCTGACATTGCTCTACGCATTCCTCGGTGGCGCACTCGTTGGTGCCGGTGCAGCACTGCTCTTTGCCCCTGAAAAAGGCTCAGACGTGCGTGCACGTATTTGCAAGCTCATCAAGAGAAAAGGCATAGACATGAGCGATGACGAAGTTGACGCTCTCGTCGCTGAACTCACTGGCGAGTGACCGACTGCCATTACAGCAAACGGTAACAGACCAGTTCATAGCAATACTGCGACGACCGGACGGTGTGGCTTCACGCCGCCGGTTGTCACGTTGCATTTCAATTTCCACCCATAATCATTAGCAGATGAAGGAAACATTATCCGATGAAATTCGCCTGATAATCAAACATATCAAAGCTTGGCTGAAGCATGAAGTCAGGTATGTGAAACTCACCGCCGCAGAGAAGCTGACCATTTTCGTAGGCTCGGTATTCCTAATGGCGATGATTTCTATACTTGTGATGATTGCACTGGTGATAATCTCCATGTGTCTGGTTCACGTGTTTGAGGCTCTCGTGGGCGAAGTGTTGGCATACCTGTGCGTAGCCGTGATATTCCTGCTTCTGGCTGGAGTGCTGTACATGCTGCGCAAACCGCTGATATTCGACCCGATGGCGCGGATGATTTCTAAGCTTATCCTTGACAACGACGAAAACAAATGATTATGGGCAACAACGAGAACATACCTGCACGCGCACAGGCAGACGGCCCCGGCAAGTTTGGCGGCTATACTCTCCAGGAACTCCGCTACCAGCGGGCATTGGCTTCGCTCAAAAAGGAGTTTGCCAAGGAAAAGGCTCTCGCATCGTTGAACGCAATGAAAGAGAAGACCGCGCTTGGACGGCTGTCTGGCAAAGTGTCAAACCTCGGCAAAACTGGAGGGCTGCTTCCAAAAGTGTTGTCCTCACTCAACTATGCTGACTACGTCATGCTCGGCTTTTCAGTGTTCAGCACTGTACGCAAGGTATGGAAATTCTTCAAACGCAAAAAATGAACAAGACCCTCCCCCCTCCCTGTACACTCCAATGAACGACTACATCGCACTCCGCATTGATGCCTCTCCATGCAGCGAGGACATCACCGACCTCATGGCTGCGTTTCTCGCTGACTTAGGCTACGATTCTTTCTTGCCTGACAACACCGGGCTGACAGCATACATCCCTGAGCCTCAGTTTGACATGGACGCTGCCCGCGAGGCCTTGGCTGATTTCCCCATGCCGACTGAGATGACATTCGCTCACCAGCGTATCGAGGGCAAGGACTGGAACAGCGAGTGGGAAAAGAACTATTTCAAGCCCATTGTTGTAGGCGACCGCTGCCTGATACACTCCTCATTCCATACAGGCCTGCCTCATGCCAAGTATGACATCACAATCGACCCCAAAATGGCTTTCGGCACTGGGCATCACTCCACCACCTCGCTGATGATTGGCTTCCTGCTCGACATGGATTTGACAGGCAAGACCGTCACAGATATGGGGACAGGCACCGGCATCCTCGCCATACTATGCTGCATGGCTGGAGCTAAGGAAGTTCAGGGCATCGAGATTGACAACGGTGCATACCTAAACGCCATAGACAACGCTGCACTCAACAATGCCGAAATTCGTTTGGTGTGCGGCGACGCATCATCGCTGGCCGACATTGTCAAGGCTGATGTGTTCATCGCCAACATCAACCGCAACATCATCCTCGCTGACATCCGCGCATACGCCGCCGCCATGAATCCTGGCGCAACACTGCTCCTGAGTGGCTTCTACCTCCGCGACATACCGATGATCGAGCGTGCTGCAGCACCACTTGGTCTGACGCTGCAAGAGACTCGCTCTGACAACGATTGGGCGGCAATACGCCTGTCCCTCTGAACAACATAAACCCGACTGGACAAACAAAATGAAACGTCTTCCCTGGCTGTTGGCTATGACAGCCCTCTCAGCAGCAAGCATACTCCCGTCACAAGCAGCCACACAGGTGCTGCGCCGCCCATTCTCCGAGTTCGCAAAGACGGCTTTCTGTACTTACGGTCAGTTCCACCCCTCTCAGTACATCATCGACAACAACTGGGACATTCTCTGCGCTTTCCGTCAGAGCGGCGAAATAAGCCGCCTCGACACGCTCGGCATCCCACATAACGACAGCCAGCTGATGCTGCTGCAAGCTGCCGGACTGCTGGAACGCTCGCACGGCAAAGCGCATACGCTCATGCCTATACTCGATGAAGAGCAAACACGTCAGCTTCGACAGCGCAGCGCACAGTTCGCAGACAGCATCTATATCCACATTAAGCCGGGTATAAAACGCTTCACCGAACTGCTCTCTGATGCTGGCTACAGCACTCAGACTTACAGCCTCGTATTCTCCTTCTTGCTCGACGGCGCAGTGTGGGACAAGGACAAGCTGCCCATGCCCACTGAGATGGAACGCGCAGCCGACTGGTCTGGCGTATACTGGGCATTGTACACCAAACGCGCCGAGGCGACAACAGGCACAAACGGCTACGGTCCCCTGCAAATGAACTGGACAGCCGACATGAAATGCAAGCTCAACCATGACACACTGCTCGCCGTCGGCGAATGGATTTACTCGCACCCCGATGCTCTCACCCTAAGCAATGATTTGGCAGCACGCGCAAGTGCATACGGCATCTGCGACACCAACGGCAAACTCATCATACCAATTCTGTATGTAGACGAAGACAACGAAATCAACAGGCTCACAGACACCCTCTCCTCGCAAATCAGCGATGCCGTCAAGGCGCAGTCTGCAGAAATCAGAACGCAGTTCAGTCTCGCAGACGACAAGGAAGCGGCAGTAATCTACTACCACGAAATCATGTGGGACATACTCGCCCTGCTGGAGCGCGACGGCGTGATAAGCAAGCCCTCCATACTGAAAGGCGATGACACAGACATCTCGCATCTCAGCCAAGTGATGTTTGTAGTAACCTCTCACGACTGACAGGAACACCTCTTGCGCCGCTCGAACCATCGTGGATTTACGAACCATATGTCATTTTGCAGGATGAAAACCTCGCTGAAACGGCTTGCGCAGCCAATTGCACATGTTTTTAAATGAAAGAGCCGTGTAAAAGCCGTGTAAAAAGAACGCGGATAGTTGGCATATTTGCGATAAAAGATGTAACTTCGCGTAACGAACTACGTCTGGTCGCCCTTTTGCGGAGGCTGCGCCGTGTTTCGTCATATTGCGAATTTCATTAACCGACACAACTATGATATACCGATTCAAATTAGTCAGCGACGAGGTGAACAACTTCTACCGCGTGATTGACATCGAGTCTGACAGCTCCTTCCTCCAGCTGCGGAACGCCATACTCGACTCCGTGGGCTATTCCAAGGACAATATCGACAGTTTTGCAACTTGCACTGACCAGTGGGAAAAGAAAGAGGAAATCATGCTTGAGATGCCGGACAGCAACTCTTCTGACCGCGACATATACCTGATGGATGATACCCCGGTTGATGAACTTATCGATGAGGAAGGGCAGAAACTTGTGTTCTTTTTCGACAACCTCAACGAGCGTGCTTTCTTCATGGAGTTGAAGGAAATCGTGACCGGGAAGCATCTGTCGGAGCCAGAATGTACGGCAAAGAAGGGAAATGCGCCTAAGCAAAACTCCGAGCTTGACCCGGACGTGTTGTCTTTCCCCTCGCCCAAGTCAAAGGCTGGCGGCGAGGATTTTGACGACTTTGATCTGGGTGCATTTGAAAATGGATATGACGACGATGACATGTCTGGTCTGAGTGACGACGTGCCTCCGTATTGACACTCTTTCGCTGAATGACAGACGAGGCACTTTATACATTTGTCGCGGAGCATCAGAACGATGACATCGCGAAGCTTCTTTTCGCATACAAATCACGCGACATCGGAATTGACATCCGTGAGGCTGTCACGCAGATAGAGTGCCGGCGCAAAACAGCCGCCAAGTTGCCGCATTTCAATGCCCACAAGCAGTTTTATTACCCTTCATTGCTTGCTGCGGAGCAGTCCTCAAACGAGGCTGTCGCGGCATATCATGCGTCGCTCGTCCCCTGCGGCACGTCTGTCGCTGACCTTACTGCAGGGCTGGGCATTGATGCAATGACCATTGCCGAGAAAGCTGCGTACACTGATATGTATGAAATCAACCCAGCCATAAACAGCGCGTTGCGGCATAACTGCGGTGTTCTCGGGCTGGCCAATGCGATTGTACACATGCCTGGTGACAGCATCGAGATGTTATCAGCTTCAGATTGTGAATATGATGTCATATTCATCGACCCTGCGCGGCGCGATGCCTGCAACAATCGCACATATGCTTTGCAAGACTGCACCCCAGATGTTACAGCATACCTTCCGCTCCTGCTGCGTCACGGCAAGCGGCTGATGATAAAGGCATCGCCGATGCTCGACATAACGCAGACCGTGCGTGAGTTGCCGGGTGTGTATGAAATCCATGTTGTTGCTTGGCGAGGCGAATGTAAGGAAGTACTCGCCATTGCAGACCGAAGCATAAATACAAAATTCCCGAAGTTGTTTGCCGTAAATATTGATGCAGAAGGCAACACCGCAATTTACGAAACGTCCATGACGGCAACACAAACCATCTGCGGCGTTCCCTCCCCTTCTCCGGGAAGGTTCCTGTACGAACCCAATGCCGCAGTAATGAAGCTAGGCAGATACGCCGATCTGAACGTCCGCTTCCCCGAGTTGCTCAAATGCAGTGCAACCACCGAAGTATACCTTTCAGACACGCTTTATTCAGACTTTCCGGGGCGTGTCATGACAATAATAGATGTGGCTGCTCTGTCAGACAAACGGCTGCGAGCATTGGCCGGCACCAAATCGAATGTCGTGTGCCGCAATTTCCCCATGTCAGCCGCCGCACTGAAGAAACGTCTGAAACTGAAAGACGGAGGCGACACGTTCACCTACGGCATAACCATCGGCTCCAAGCACCTGCTTCTCCGCGCCTCTCCCGTCCAATTGTGAAATCAGCCGTAAACACATCGATAAACATTCGCCTCACTTTTGACAAACCAGAATAGACAAGATATTGTGTTGCCTGTTTTATCATAATCATAGGTTGTATAATCCAGTCCGAAGTGCAAAAGCGGGGTGATGGCGCGTCAGAGTTCGACAACGGTGATGCCAGCTCCGCCAAAGCGCACGTCCTCGTCATGGTAGGATTTGACCACCATGCTTGCGCCGAGCCATTGGCGTACAGCCTCGCGCAATGCGCCTGTGCCTGTGCCATGGAGTATGCGCACTCTCGGTATCTCAAACTGTACTGCGTCGTCAATGAAGTATGTCACGGCTTGCAGCGCCTCATCAGCCCTCATGCCGCGCAGGTCTATCTCCTGCTTGAAGTTGAGCTGGCGTGTGCGGCTGTCATTGGATGTGGACTGCGAGACTGATAACGACTGTTGCGCCGCCGAGGGTTTGGGCTTGGCTGCTGGCTTGAGCTTTGAGAGGGCAACGACGGTGCGCAGAGTGCCGAATGCGACCTCGGCCTTTCCTCCTGTGACGGATATGATTTGCCCGACTACGCCGCCGTCGTGCATCTTGACATAGTCGCCGGCGGCGAGTTCCTTCTTGCTATCGAGCGTCTCCTGTGGGCTACGAGTGCTTTGGGACTGCTGCTTGGTGCGCTTGTTCAGACGGGCTATGCCCGGGAGGATGTTGTCGCCCTTGTTGTCCTGCACCTGTCGCTTGTACTGCTCGAGTTCTGAGCGGATCTGCTTGGTCTGCTCCTTTTCAGCTTGAGCTTTCTTGATTTCGTGTATGGTGCGCTCGATTCTGGCGTTGGCGGTATCCAGTATCTCCTGCGCCTGTGCGCGGGCCTCCTTCAGTATCGAGGAGCGGGATTGCCGCAACTCTGACGACTTGAGTTCGTAGTCTTGCAGCGTGGCGTCAATGCGGTGTTCTTTCTCCTTGATAGAGAGGCGTTTGTTAGCCCAGTATCGGCGGTCTCGTGCTATGTCGAGCAGGTACTTGTCCATGTTGACATAGTCCGAGCCGACTATCTGTTTCGCGCCGTCGATGATTTCCTGCGGCAGTCCGATGCTGCGTGCTATCTCTATGGCAAATGAGCTGCCTGGGTGTCCGACGGAGAGCTGGAAGAGCGGCTGGAACTTTTGCCTGTCGTATAGCATCGCGCCGTTGACGAACCCCGGCTCGCTGTCGGCAAATGTCTTGATGTTCTGGTAGTGCGTGGTGACAATGCCGTAGCAGCCCGACTTGCCGAGACGGGCGAGTATGGCCTGTGCGAGCGCTGAGCCTATCTGCGGCTCTGTCCCCGACCCTATCTCGTCGATGAGTACGAGGCTCGAGGCATTGGCGTTGCGGATGAAGTGCTTCATGCTGCGCAGGTGCGACGAGTAGGTACTCAGGTCGTTTTCAATTGACTGCTGGTCGCCGATGTCGATGAATATGCCGTCCACTATGCCGATGTGCGAGTTGTCGTGGAGCGAGGGCAACAGTCCGCATTGCGTCATGTACTGTATGATGCCGACGGTCTTGAGCGTTACGGACTTGCCGCCGGCGTTGGGTCCAGAGATGACGAGAAACCGCTGCTTAGCATCGAGCTTCAGGTTGAACGGCACTACCTGCCGCCCCTGCGAACGCAGGGTGAGCATCAGTGCCGGGTGTACGGCATGATACCAGTCAAACTCCAGTTTCCGCTCCAATACAGGCATCTGCGCCTCGAGGGTACGAGCGAGTGTAGCCTTGGCGATAATGAAATCGAACAGCCCTGTGAGATTGGACGAGGCTTTAAGAGCCTCAATTTCGGGACGTATCTTGTCTGCCAGCGCGGTGAGTATCCGCACTTCCTCATGGTGCCGCTGCATTTCCAGTTCGCGCAGACGGTTGCCGGCTTCGACGGCTTCGGCTGGCTCTATGAACGATGTCTTGCCGGTCGCGCTCACATCGTGGACTATGCCGTTTATAGACCGCTTGTAAGCCGATGAGACAGGTATCACCGGCCGTCCGTCGCGCATCGATGGGGCTGCGTCCTTCTCCACTATCCCCTGCTCGATGGCTCGCGCCATGACGCGGCGGACTATCCCTGCCATTGAGGCTGACACTGAATTGATGGCTCGCACGATGTCGTGCAGTTCGGGGGTGGCGTTGTCCTTGATTTCACCGAAGCGGTTGACGACAGCGTCAATGTCGCGAGCCAGCTGCGGAAACAGCTCCATGCTGTCGAATATGGCTGACAGCTGCGGGTAGGCGTATGTCTCTTCCGATGTGCGACGGCAGCAGAAGTCTCGTACAGCGGCGACCGACTCGATAAACGACCGTATCTTGAGGCACTTGTCGGCAGTGATGAAGCTCCCTGCAGTTCGCAGTTCGGAAAGGTACGGCACTACGTTGGGAATGTCTGACGATGGGATGTCCGCACCGCTGGTCACAGCCTGAAGCATCTCGCAGGTCTGCGTGAGTCTCTTTTTCACCTCTGCGTATGATGTGCAGAAGGACATCCCGCTGGCAAGGAGCTTGCCCTGCGGGCTGCGGCAGTAGTCCTTGAGGAGGACGCGCAGGGGGGTAAACCCGATTTTATCTTCAAAATCAGAGGGATATATCATGAGCGTGTATCAATATGTGTCTATACCGGGATGACTATCATAGGCATCTCGCGGTCATAGAACAGTATGTGTGCGATGCCCGGGTTGAGCAGCCGGGCGAAAATGTTTTTCTTCTTGTTTTGCACTATCAGGAGTTCGAGCCTTGCCTGATCGGCAAAGGTGCGGAAATCCTCCTTGAATGACGATTGTGCGATACACTGCATCGAGAAGTTTACAGTGGGGTATTTGTCGTGGAACGAGGCGAGGAGGGCCGCGCAGCGAGCTGTAACTGCCGACAGGGGCTTGTCGCTGACCGGTATGAGGGTAATCTCAACTTCAGGATAGTCGAACAGCGACAGGAGCGATTCTAACGAGGCGGCATCGTGGCTGTCGAGGTTGCAGAAGAAGGCGAGGCGGCGTATATCGCGTATGGAGCGGAACTGGCAGTCTTCAGGGACAGTGAACAGCGGCACGCGGCATGAGTCTAGCACTTCGGCGGTGACACTGCCTATCATCTCCTCCTCTTTGCGGTGGCGGCTGCGCGTCGCCATGACTATCATCTTGGGGCTTTTGGTGCGTGCATATTCCTTGATGACATCTTCTGGGACACCCGGCAGCAGTTCCGAGGAGAACAGTCCGCATGGCAGACACCCCTCCTTCTGTTTTTTGCGCAGCTTGACCTCAAAAGCCTTCAGCGCAGACGCTTCTGCAGCCGTGGTTTTGTCGGAAGGGAAAATATCTTCGTCAGCCTCGCTGGAGATATAGTCAGCCTTGACAAACGATGTGTCGATATAGGGGAGCGTGTAGGTATGCAGCAACACAGGGCGTGACGACAGTCTCTCGGCGAGTTCAAAGCCGACACGGCACGCAGTCAGGCTTTTGTCTGAGAAGTCGATGGGAATGAGTATGCCGTTATCTTCGGCTTTAGACTTCGCTCCTCTCATCTCTCCGCTGACCAGCACTGTCCGTAGCATCCGCGAGGCATTGAGTGCTTGCTGCGGCGGCACTGTGACAGCTTTCAACCCGGGGATGATTGTATCTGCCAGTGAAGTGGCAAAGCCTCGCTTCTCCAGTGCTGTGGCGATGCGGACTGCGTCTGAAGCGGGCAGTGTGGCGAGGGATATGTTGCTGTTCATGTCGGTGTTTGTGATTATTGTCTATGGCTGCCATAGCATTGACGCCGGAGTACATCACTTCGGCGTCAATAGTATTTGTATCGCATACATTGCACTGCCTGGACACTGCCGCATAATGCTGGCTGATACCCCAGAATGTATGTGCTGGTAATGCAGAGCAGAAGCGATAATGTGTCTGAGGAGAATTATTTGTTGTTCTCTTCTTCGAGTATTTTCACTGCCATGTCGTAGATGGTCGTGTCATCGAGGACGACGATGCCGCCGTCGGGACCCGGCTCGATGTGAAGACCTTGGTTCTTGCCATATTCATAGTTTACACCGCCGAAGTAGTTGCGTACAGTCTGTACAGTCACATTGAGTTCATCGGCGATGCGGTGTACGCTTCCGTCGGGTAAACTGTCTTTGAGGCGACGCAGCTCATTGAAGGTTATAGTTTTGCTCATGGTTATATAGGTTTGAGTGTTGTGTTCTTTTCGATTGCTAATTTAGCAATAATTGCCCGAACTGCCAAAGATATGGCGAAAAAAATATGCTGTTATATGGCATTGTTTTTGGCGTGGTGGCATAATCATTTGACATCTAATTCATTACCGAGTCGTGGTGGCATCAGATTATTTCGATGTTTTCCGCCTTTATCCAGCCGCTGCACTCTGAGTTGAGGCGCACGTCGTACCATTCGGGCTTGTCGCCGGCTGTTTCGTCGGTCTTGATTATCTCTACCATGGTGCCTCGGTTGAGGTATGTGGTGGCCTTCTTGGCGTTGTCCGAGGGGTCGGACAGCAGCTCAATCTTGGAGGACATGATGACCGCAGTGTCGTGAGTGCGGCTCGCGGATGCCGCTGCAAACGCGAATGACAGGAACACGACTGTAAATGCCACCATGGCTATCGCCCCAAAGAAGCCCATTTTGCGCAGCGCAACGCCACGGCAGAATATGTACAGGGCTATGGCAGCGACGAAGAGAACGAATGTCGCGGCCGCCCAAACGGCCCAGAAGTCAGAGCTGTGGTCAACGGCAAACCAGTTGTAGACGGCACGGAAGAACCACGGCTCCTCGGGACTGACATTGGCAGGCTTTCCCTTGAGGTCGGCTCTGTTCTGCGCATCGACGTACTGCGCCACGTATTTGAGGTTGTTGTTGATTTCCGTGCTTGAGGGGTCGAGCTTCTTAGCTCGGCCGTAGCACAGTGCGGCTCGGCCGTAATCGTGCGTCTTGACGTATGCGTTGCCCTGGTTATAGAGCAACTCGGGTGACGCCCCCCCTTTGTTGGCAGCCGAATCGTACATCTCGGCGGCTCGGCCGTAGTTGCCTGATGCGTATTCCTTGGCAGCCGCAGCGGCGAGAGCGTCAGCGCTCACAGTGTCTGCCTGCACGCCAGTCCAGACGAACAGGAGCATCGCCAGCAGTATCGTTATCCTATTTGTTGTGCTTCGCATCCTTGAATGATTTTTCGAGTTGGTTGATTACTTCTGCCCCATTCTCGTAGACGGAGTTCATCGAACTCAGTTGCTCGTTGCTCGGGGAGTATTTTGCAAACTCACAGTTGTCAATAAGCTCAATAAGCATTGATACGGACTGCTGCATTATGCCGGCTTCGAGAAGCACCTCGCTGATGTTGTCACGTGACAGTTCGGAGGTTGGCATCTTCAGCTTGTACGAAATGTATCCCCACAGGGCGTGCAGCATCTCGTCGTAGAATGAGGCTGCATCGCCACGGCGCATGCACTCGGCGGCCTTACGCAGCCTGCGGCGTGCCATCTTGCTTGCCTTGCGGCTCATGACGGCAGAGATGTCTGCATTTGCCTTCACATACTTGCGGTAGACCACAGCGGCTGTCAGCAGTAGCAACACGGCAATGACGTAGACAAGCCAGTATGCCCAGCTGCTGATGAGGTTCTCAACGTCATAGTCTCCTGTCACAGGCAACAGTTTGTCGTCAAACTTCGCCCTGTTGCGGTGGGACTTCGCAGAGGCCTTCCCCTTGCCCACTGTCACGGTATAGCCCTTGGCTACGGACTTTTCGTACTTGCCGGTCTCGGGGTTGAAATACACGAGAACCACGTCGGGTATCTTGAACTCGCCCTCCTCATCGGGCATGAGGGAATAGTCAAACTTGACAGTGCCGCTCACTGACGACGCGCCCACGTTGGCCTTGACATCCGTCTGCGGGGAGTACACCTCAATCTGTTTAGGGTAGACCAGGGCGAGGTCAGGAAGTGTGACGTATTTCAGGTTGCCAGAACCGGACACGGTGTAGACTATCGAGGCAGTCTCCCCGGTGCGCAGACTGGTTGATGGCATGGAGGAGGAAATGGAGAACTTGCCCACACCTCCGGAAAAGTCAGCGGGCTTGGGTGACGGCAGTGCCTTGACATTCACGTTCAGGTCATTGGGCGAGACGGTGAGCTTCAGCGGCCGGCTAACGGCCATCTGTCCGAAGAACTGGTCGTTATAATACTCGCGCTCGTCAACGCTGACCGTATAGGTGTTGCCAGTCACCTTGAGGTTTCCGGTCATCTGCGGAAAGATGATGTAACGAGCTATTACAGCTGTTGCATAGACTTTGCCCTGATATGTTTCGTAACGCAGCTGGGTGTCAGTCTGCTTGGACTCTTCCACTACAAAGCCGTCGAACTTGGGCGAGGCGGTCGCGCCGACAAACTTTATGGCTGAATAGGAGGTATACATCTTGACGGTATATACCAGTGCCTCCTGCTCGTAAGCCGTGGTCTTGGAGACGGATGCACGCATGAACAAGTTGCCATTGCCCTTGCCTATATACGTCGGCTTGGAGGTATTGTTGACTGCCGCTGAATTGCCTTGCCCTGTGCCGGAGGACGTGGACTGCCCGTTGCCAGGGTGTATGGTATATTTGAAGATGTTACTTCTGACACCGCCTACGTTTATCGGGCCGATGGTGTATGTGCCGGGAGTTGTCGCACGGCACATCATCCTGTACGTGGTCACAGAACGTACATTGCCGTTGATGTTTTCGACCTGCTGCGATTCAACGAAGCTGTCATTGGTTGCGCCGCCGATGTTCAGGTGCGGCACTGTGCCGTTGACATTCTCAGCAGTCACAATAACGGTGAACCTGTCGCCGACGCAAATTTTGTCACCACGCGAAGTTCGGACGGAAATGCGCAGTGACGCGGCATAGCCTGCCATGAATGTGCACAGCAGCAGGATGATCAATATGGTTTGTCTCTTGAGTGATGTCATGATTGGATAGTCTGATTGCTTTGGATTGGCTCATAGACGTACTGTCCGTGAGATGATGATTTCCGTTTCGGGGCAGAAACGCTCACCGTGCACTCCTCGGAGGATATGGTCTTGTACCGTCCAGCAGCAGGGTCGAAATACGTGAACTTCAGCGGCGGTATGACGTATTCGCCGTATTCCGTTGCGGAAAACAGGCACTCGTAGACAGCCCTCGACGTGAACTCGCCGTTCATGGAGTAAGAACTGAACGAGGGTGTCACGCTCATCAGGCGCAGCGGCGAGGCGAAAAGCGACTTGAAGTCGGGCATCGCCGTGTCGTCACTGAGCAGCCCAGAGCCGGTAATGACGTATGACACTACTATCTGGTCGCCCCGGTCCATCTCAATGGAGTGTGCATCGATGTCGATGCTGAACTCCCCTATTGCGCCTGAAAAGCCAGTGTCCGATTTCGGCAGTGACTTTGCCTTGACTTTCACGTCTTTCAGCCGAACATTGCGTGTCACGGAGCGGTTGCGCTGCATATAGCCCCAGAACGGGTCATAGACAGTCGTGGGGACGAGGAATGTCACCTCAATCACGCCGCCGTAGAGGGAGCAGCTCCCCTTTGTTTCAGCGACATACGCCGATGAGGCTATGTCAACGGCATAGATGCCCTCGCGGTTGGTGCGACGAACATTGTTGTATGCCGGCAGGTCTGCCACTTTGCGCACGTTCTCGGTGCGCGGACGGTCGAGATACCGCACGTTGCCGATGTTGGGGTTGTCTGTGTATAGGGTTATGGCATACTCGAACACCTCGCCGTTGTAGACCGTGGTTTTTGACACAGAAGCCTTTGCTTCGAGGTAAATATCGTCATCGTTGTCGGCGTAAGCTGTGCCGCAAGACAGAACTATTGTCATCGCCAACGACATCGTCAACTGGAATAACCGTTTCATATCTGACATAGCCTTGGTTTTTGGGGAAGTTGTTTATTACCAGTTCTTGCCGTTGCGTCGGCCTCGCGCCGCGTTCTCCTTGCCGTTTTTGCCAGCATTTATCAAGCGGTTGCGGGTCATGTTCTCCTTGTTTTCGACAGCCTGGAGTATCTGTTTTGCAGCGTCAGGGTTCATGCGCTCCTGGTTTTGCTGCTGCTTGTCCTGCTTGTCGTTCTTGTTCTGGTTTTGATTTTTATTCTGGTCTTGGTTCTGATCCTTGTTTTTGTCCTTGTCTTTATCTTTGTTCTTATTCTGGTCTTTGTTCTTGTCGTCGTTTTTGTTCTGCTGGTTCTGCTGCATCCTGAGCTGGGTGATGCGCAGGTTTCGGCGTGCGTCCTCGTCGTTGGGGTTGAGGCGCAACGCCTGTTTGTACAGCTGCATAGCCTGCTCATATTCCTGTTTGTTGAAGGCTATGTTGCCGAGGTTGTAGTTGGCACGTGAGGCAAGGGCGGGCTTTGCGGCTGAATGTTTCGTGGCAGCGTCCATACGTTCAATGCCTTCTTTCATGTATTTCTCGCGGTTTTTTTCGTCAACGTTCTTGCCGGCAGCGAGCTGCAGATATGCAAGCCCGATGTTGTACGAGGCTTCTGCACTCGAAGGGTTGTCCTTGAGTGCAGCCTCATATGATTTTATAGCTTCGCTGTATTTTTTCTGGCGGTACAAGTCATTACCCTGCAAGATGCACTTGCGTTCGGTGCGAGTTGTCTCCCCTTTGGAATATGCGGGCATTGCGGCTGTCGTCAGTGTCAGCAGCAGCAGTATCAGTAACCGGTTCATGCTTTTTCCTCCTTTTTGAAAAAGGTTATCTTGTCGAGCCATCCAATCTTGCGGTCCAGCACGAATATGTCGAGTACGAGCAAGACGACGGCTATCCACAGGAAGAATGGGAACAGCTCGTCATGTATGGCGTATACACTCGATTTCAATGTCGATTTCTTCACCCCCGCGAGCTGGTGTGTCAGTTCGCTTAGCGCGTCGCCGTTGGCAGCGTTGACATACACGCCCTTGCCGGCCGACGCGATTTCGGAGGCAAGCTGCTCGTTGACAGCCGTCATTGCCGGCTGGCCCGTCTCGGGGTCGATCAGGTAACTTCCATTGTATGGTATCGGTACGGCAGTGCTTGTCCCCACACCGACAACATCGATTTGTATGCCGTTCTTCGCAGCATTTTTTGCCGCGTCGATTACACTGTTCTTGTCTTCGAGGTCTTCGGCATCAGTTATCAGCACTATAGCCTTGCCGACATTCTTGTCGGGTCCGAATGACTGTGTGGCGAGGTCGATAGCCTCGGCGATGTTGGTGCCCTGCTCCGAAATTGACGAGGGGTCTATGGAGTTGAGGAACATGCGAGCCGAGACATAGTCGTTGGTGACAGGAATGAGCGTATATGCGTGCGCCGCATAGAATATCAGTCCGACACGGTCGTTGTGAAAATTGTTGACCAGCTTTTCGAGCATCATCTTGGTTGAGCGCATACGCTCTGGGCCGTCAGGCTTGTCAGTGGCAGAGGCGAGCATGGAGTTGCTGGCATCAACGGCAATGACCACCTCGATGCCCTCCTTGACATTCTTCTCGTCCTTGACACCGCCCCACGGACGTGCCAGCGCGATAATCAGAAACGCGAGAGCCGCCAGCTCGATTGATATTTTGACAGGGCCTTTGTATGGCGACACCCACGGCATGAGGGGTTGCAGCACCCCGAGATTGCCGAATGTGCGCAGACCCTTATTCCTGCGCATGCGGTTCCACAGGTACACGAGCGCAAACGCCGGAACCAGCAAGAGCAGCAACAGAAAATATGGATATGCAAAACTTATCATACTTGAAGCAAGAATGTTCGTGTTACGGTACGCGGCGCAAGACAATGTAACGCAGTATCAGCTCGAGCGAGAACATGATAACAGCCAGCAAAACCCATGGCATGAAGTTCTCGTCAGTCTGCGTGTACCGCTGTACGTCGAGCGATGATTTCTCGAGCTTGTCTATCTCCTTGAACACATTCTCCAGCATGCGCTTGTCTGTGGCGCGGAAGAATTTGCCTCCTGTGATGCCGGCTATGTCCTTGAGTGACTGCTCGTCGATTTTTGTGTCTATTGTCGTTGAAGAGAACCCGAAGGGGTCTGAAATGGGTATGGAAACATCCGTGCCTACGCCTATGGTGTATATCTTGATGCCGTTCTGCTTGGCGATTTGCGCAGCGGTTGACGGGGCAACGTCTCCGGCGTTGTTCGTGCCGTCTGTGAGCAGGATTATGCTCTTTGACTTGGCTTGTCCGGACAGGAGGCGGTTCACCGCACTTGCAATGCCGTCACCTATCGCCGTGCCGTCGTTCAAAGCACCCATGTCAATGTGTTTGACGGCATTCACTAGTGCGGCACGGTCGTTGGTCAGCGGCATCAGCGACAGGCTTTCGCCGGCAAAGACCACAAGAGCCATGTTGTCGTTCTCGCGGCTGTTGACGAAATTGACCGCTACGTCCTTGGCAGCTGCAAGTCGGTTGGGTGTCATGTCCTTGGTACTCATGCTGCCAGATATGTCGAGCGCGAGTGCGATATCGGTGCCGTTGATGCGTGCATTCTTGAAGTCATCTATCGTCTGCGGACGGCTCAGCGCGAAGATGACTGCTCCTATTGCCGCAAGACGAAACGCAAACTCGAAGTGCATCGCCATGACTTTCCACGAGGGTCGCATCTTGCCGAAAGCCCGCAGCGACGACACGGACAGTGAGGCATTGGCATCTCGGTGCTTCATCACGTACCACACTATCAGCGGTACATACACCAGAAACAGCCACAAAAGGCCAGGGGTCTTGAGCATCATTTCCGGCCTCCTTTCTTGGCTTTGTCCTTAGCCTTGCTCTTTGCTGTTTTTGCTTTTTTGCGAGGCTTGTCCTCTGCTGGTATTTCAAATCCGTCGTCAATTTTCTGCTTTGCCTCGGCTTCCTCTTCGGGTGTCGGCTTGGTCTCCTCGATAAACCTCTCCACGTTGTCAAACGAGGCAACGCTGTCTGTAGGCAAAGGACGCACGGCGGCAAACTTCACGAAGTCTGCCATGTCGAGTACCTGCTGGACATATTCTTTTTTGTCCTTTATCCTCGTGTCAGCCGAGAGTATGTCTATTATCTGGCTCGAGGTCATCTCCATGGCATTGATATGGAAACGCTTGTCGAGATAGATGCGCAGGATTTCAGTCAGCTCGGTGAAGTACTCACGGTCGAGTCCCTGTTCCCACAGCTTGCGCGACTTGAGCCGCCGCAGACTCTCCATAGCGATGATGTACGGTGAGGGTTCAGGCTTGGGCGCGAGCAAAGAGCCGGTCTTGCGCAGACGTATCATCAGGTATGTGCATACGCCGGCAACAACAAGAACCAACAGGATAATCCACCAATAGTTGTATACGAAATCAGGCAGCTTGTCGAGCCAGCTTGCCTCAGCCGGGTCTGCCACATCGGCATAACCGGATATCGCGGCATCAGCAGTGACTGCAACGGGTATGACCTTCAACGACACAGAATTGGACAATGCCGTATCGCGCCCAGATATATATCGCAGCTGGGGAAGCCGGTAAAAGCCAGAGTCGAATGCCTGCACTGGTACGGTGTAATTGATTTGTATGCGTCCCGACCCCAAGTCCACTGTATCGCGGCGTACGGCAGTGCGCAGTTCTACGCTGTCGCCGCACAAGCCCACGATGCCGTCGGCGGGAGCAGACTTGAATATCTCGAACTCGCCCTTTGCCCCCTTGTTCTGAACCACTTCCAGACGCAGGTTTGCCATACGTCCCATAAGTATCTGCACCGAGTCGAGCTTGGCATTGACTTGGACGGGAGCTGCCGACAGGTATGCCGGTGAGGCTACTGACAGCAGAATGAGTGCGAATATATGAATAATTCTGTGCTTCATTGAGTTCTGTATTAATGCGTTGACCTCTTCTTGAACAGAGCCAGCAGCGCACGCACGAAATCCTCGTCGGTGGCTATGCTCGCAAGGTCAACGCCGCTCTTGGCGACAATGTTTGACAGGTGCTGCTGGCGGCTGTACCACTCTTTCTCGTACATTGTCCTCACACGCTTGGACGATGTGTCGAGCCACATATCCTGCCCCGTCTCAATGTCCGTGACACGTATCAGCCCGACATCGGGCAGCTTAGCGTCACGCTTGTCGTAGACCTGTATGGCAGCGACATCGTGCTTCATGTTGGAAATCGACAGGCTCGACGAATAGTCGTGGCTGTCGATGAAGTCACTCAGGACAAATGCCGTGCAGCGTTTCTTGATTACACGGTTCAGAAACTGGAACGCCACGTCGAGGTCAGTCCCGGCATTTTCGGGCTGAAACTCGAGTATCTCGCGTATGATGAGCAGTATGTGCTTGCGCCCCTTCTTAGGCGGAATGAACTTCTCGACCTTGTCGCTGAAGAATATCACGCCGACCTTGTCATTGTTCTGTATAGAGGAGAATGCAAGGGTGGCGGCAATCTCGGTCATGACCTCCTTTTTCGTGTCGCCCACAGCTCCGAAATTGCGGCTTGCGCTCACGTCTATCAGGAGCACGACCGTCAACTCACGCTCCTCCTCGTAGCTTTTCACATACGGGCGGTTGTGACGGGCGGTAACGTTCCAGTCAATGTCGCGGATGTCGTCGCCGTACTGGTATTCGCGCACTTCTGAGAATATCACACCGCGTCCCTTGAACGCCGTGTGGTATTCGCCAGCGAATATGTTCTGGCTCAGCCCCCGGGACTTGATCTCGATACGCCGTATTTTCCTTAGCAGTTCATTAGCATCCATATCAGAGTTTTTCTCCGTGAAATGTTATTGCGTCAGCCGGGAGAGCTGCTGGCGGCTGTCAGAGAAAGGCCGGGTCAGGGAACTACCACCTTGTCGATGATGTTGGTGATGACCTCGTCTGCGCCGATATTAGTTGCTTCAGCCTCGTATGTCAAGCCAATGCGGTGGCGCATCACGTCGTAGCATACGCTGCGGACATCTTCGGGAATGACATATCCTCTGCCGCGCAGGAAGGCGTATGCACGCGCAGCCTTGGCCAGTGATATGGACGCACGGGGCGATGCTCCGAATGAAATGAGCGTCTGCAAGTCGCTTAGCCCGTATTTTACCGGCTCGCGAGTGGCGAACACCAAGTCTACGATGTAGTTCTCGATTTTCTCGTCGAGGTATATCTGCCCTACCACCTTCTGAAGGTCGGTTATCTCCTCGGGTTTGATGACCTGCGTTATCGGCGGCAGTTCGCCCTTGATGTTCTGGCGGATGATCATTTTCTCCTCCTCCTTGTTGGGATAGCCGATGACGACTTTGAGGAGGAAGCGGTCAGTCTGCGCCTCGGGGAGCGGATAGGTGCCCTCCTGCTCAATCGGGTTCTGCGTAGCCAAGACAAGGAACGGCGAGTTGAGGCGGAATGTGCTGTCGCCTATAGTCACCTGACGCTCCTGCATGGCTTCGAGCAGTGCACTCTGCACCTTTGCCGGGGCACGGTTGATTTCGTCAGCAAGGACAAAATTGGCGAATATCGGGCCTCTCTTGACCTCAAACTGCTCCTTCTTGACGCTGTATATCATTGTGCCGATGACATCTGCCGGCAGCAGGTCTGGCGTGAATTGTATGCGGTTGTACTTGGCTTCTATCAGCTCGGAGAGGGTCTTTATGGCGAGTGTCTTTGCCAGCCCCGGGACACCCTCAAGCAGGATGTGTCCGTTGCACATCAGCGCGATGAGCAGTGAGTCAACGAGGTGCTTCTGCCCGACGATGCGCTGCTCCATGCCGTTTTTCACGAGGCTGACAAAATCTGATTTCGATGCTATTATTTCGTTCAGTTCTCTTATGTTTACTGTTTCGTTCATTTCAGTTGGACTGTATGATTTGTATGTCGCAAAAATAGCACTAATCCCAATAAGGGGCTAATTTAGGCGTATTATATATTGTTAAAGCAAGATGCTGAAATCGGGCTGCCTATCAAATGTGCCAAACGTCTGCCAAATTGTATTAGACGAGCGAAAATAAACGGAAAATACTATGCGGAGTGTTATTCACCCTCGCTGAAAGCGTTCCAGCCTTGCGCCTTGACAGGTATCTCGCTGCCGTTTGGGGTTATGACCGCGCAGCCGAGTTCCTCGCGGGTGATGTAGCCTATCATTCGCACCCCGTTTATGAACTCCACCTTGCGCAAGTCTGTCAGCGGCACAGTGAACAGCAGCTCATAATCCTCGCCGCCGTTCATCGCGGCAGTCACCGGGCTGATGTGCATCTCCTCCGCCATGGACGCGGTCTGGCAGTCAATGGGGATTTTGTCCTCATATACACGGCATCCGACGTGCGAGTCTGTGCAGATGTGCAGCAGTTCTGACGACAGTCCGTCGCTTACATCCATCATGGATGTCGGGGTTATGCCCTTCTCTTTCAGCTTGGCGATGATGTCGCGGCGAGCCTCTGGCTTGAGCTGCCGCTCGATGATGTATTCCTTGCCGGCGAAATCCGGGGTGAAGTCTTTGTCCTTGACCTCTGCTGCCACGCTGTTCTCGCGTTCCAGCAGCCGCAGTCCCATATACGCCGCGCCGAGGTCGCCGCTCACGCACAGCAGGTCATTCTCCTTGGCTCCGCTCCGCTTGACAGCCTTGCCCTTCTCTACGTCGCCGAGGCAGGTTATGCTTATGATGAGGCCTGTCACGGAGGCAGAAGTGTCGCCGCCTACCAAGTCTACGCCATAGCGTTCACAGGCCAGGCGTATGCCGGAATACAATTTCTCGATGTGTTCCGTGGTGAAGCGGCTGGAGATGCCGAGACTGACCGTTATCTGCCTTGGCGTTCCGAACATGGCGTAAATGTCGCTGAAATTGACGACAGCGGCTTTGTAACCGAGGTGTTTCAGCGGTACATACCTGAGGTCAAAATGTATGCCCTCGAGCAGGAGGTCGGTGGTCGCAAGCACTTCGCGCTCGCCATAATCCATGATAGCAGCGTCATCGCCGACACCGAGGACTGTAGACCCGTTGACAGGCTTGATACCCTCTGTGAGGTGGCGTATCAGGCCGAACTCGCCGAGTTCGCTTATTTCAGTTTCGCTATTGCTCATTGCGCGTATTTTACACGGACAGGCCAGCGAGAACCCGCCTGTCCGCTATTGTCTGTTGGTTTGGAGTTTTGTCAGATGCGTTCAAGCATACGCTTGATAATGTGCGTCATCACGGGCTGCGCCTTGACGGCAGCCTTCTGCACCTCCTCGTGAGTGGGTACTTCTGTTACGTCCTTGCCGCCGAGGTCTGTTATCACAGACACGCCGAAAACGCGCATCCCGGCATGGTTGGCTACTATAACCTCGGGAACGGTTGACATGCCTACTGCGTCACCGCCGATTACGCGGAAATACTCATACTCTGCGGGTGTCTCGAAAGTCGGGCCGGGAGTGCCTACATACACACCGTGCATAAGGCGGATATTGTCTTCGGCCGCAATCTTGTCGGCCATGGCTATCAGCTCATGGGAATATGCCTCTGTCATTGCCGGGAAGCGCGGGCCGAGTTCCTCATAGTTCTTGCCGCGCAGAGGATTTTCGGGGAACAGGTTGATATGGTCGGCGATAATCATCACGTCACCTACACGGAACTCCTTGTTCATGCCGCCGGCAGCGTTGCTGACAAACAGCGTCTCCACGCCGAGAGCCTTCATGACACGCACGGGGAATGTCACCTGCTTCATGTCATATCCCTCATAGTAGTGGAAACGGCCCTGCATTGCCATGACGTATTTGCCGCCGAGGTTGCCGAATATCAGCTTGCCGGAATGTCCCTCAACGGTTGACACTGGGAAGTTAGGTATGTTCTTGTATTCCAGTTCCTTGATTATCTCTATATGGTTGGCTAGGTCGCCAAGTCCTGTGCCGAGGATGATGCCGATTTTGGGCAGTTTGGATACTTCCTTGCGGATGAACTCCTCGGTATCCTTTATCAGTTGGAGCATTGTTTTTTCCATATCTGTTGTTCTTTTGCTTGTTTGTATATGATGAGTGAGTAGAGCGTCATCTGTTTGTTCTGTCGTAATAACCCGCGGGACGGTGGGATTGTTTGCCGGCAGGGCTAAGCGTCGTATATCGCGTTGAGCGGATTCTCCTTCTCGTTGATAGCCTTCTCTACCGCTCCGATGAGGTCATCTCCGGAAGGGCCGGGCAGCATACGCACCTCGATAGGCAGCATGAATGTCAGCGGTTTCAGGTGCTGCGGATAATATGGGTTGCTCAAAAGGCGCATAGCATCTTTTTCCGTGGTGACGATAATCTTATGCATGCCAGCGAGCTTATCGAACCGCTTTGATATTTCCTCAATATCCTTTCGTGAGAAATCATGGTGGTCGGGATAGTGTGCTATACGCTTGAGGAAGGGATAGCCTTTGAAATGGCGGACGAACTGCCTGGGGTTGGCAATGCCTGTTATCAGCAATGCCGCATCTTCTTCCTTGAGTTCTTCCAGCGAAGCGCGGTAGGGCGCATCATCTGGAAATACCGGCTTGATGTCGCGGTATACATACCGTGAGAAATAAGGCGTCTGGTAGGACATAAGGTCCATGCCTTTGACCAAAAGCCGGTAGTCTATCGGCTTCATCTCCTCATTGCATTTGGTGACTATGACAAAATCAGCACGGTTGACACCGCGTATCCCCTCTCGCAGCGTGCCGAGCGGCAACAGGTGGTCGTTGGCTATCGGGTGATAGAAGTCTGTCAGGAGTATCGAGACTTTAGGCTTGATGTAGCGGTGCTGGTAGGCATCGTCGAGTATCACCAAGTTAATGTCCGGAAAATCCTGCAACAGCCGTTTCACCCCCTCCACTCTGTTCTCGCATACCGCGACCTTGACTATTCGGCTGAACTTCTGGTAGAACAGGCAGGGTTCGTCGCCTATGGTGTCAGGTGTGCTTTTGGCATTGGCAAGCACATACCCCTTTGTCTTGCGCCGGTATCCACGGCTGAGGACCCCGATGTTGTAGCGTGATGCAAGGTTGTTGAGCAGATACTCCACGTGCGGAGTTTTGCCCGTGCCGCCTACGGTGAGATTGCCAACACAGATTACCGGTATGTCAAATACCACTTGGCGTATCAGATGCTTGTCAAACATCTTGTTACGCAAATATACGGCAAATCCGTACAGCCAGGAAGCAGGGGTCAGCAGTCCTGTCAACAGCTTGTCTATGTAGTCGGAGCGTGTCATCGGGTGAGAAAGAGATTATTGAGGGGGATGGGGTGTTACTTCATTATTGATAGTCAAATATGATTACCGGCATGAGAGCTTGGGCGTGACTGCGGTTTAGCAGCCGCTGCACGCTGTATATCAGACGAATGTCATACTGCTGACCAAGCACCTTGGCGAGTGCGTTCATGCTTCCGTCGTTCTGAAGTTCCGAAATCATGTCGAGCAGCGAGCTTTCGGCCTCGGGGTACACGCTCACATTGTATCGATTGGGGATGCCGGCTCGTTTTGCAGCCTCTGCAATTGCCGTGTCGAGCGAGCCGAGCTCATCTACCAGCCCAAGTTTCTTTGCCGTTATGGCGTTCCACACGCGGCCTTCAGCAAACTTCTCCACGTCTTCGGCTTTCATCTTGCGGCCTGTTGCCACGCGGTTGACAAACTTGCCGTACATATCCTCGATTGAGGCTTGCATGACCCGGCTTTGTGCTTCAGTCATGGGCGAGAATACATTGGGGTAAGAGCCGGCTGCATGGGTGTTGACCGTTTGAGGCGAGATGCCAAGGTTGTGGGCAAGCCCGGTAAACTGCGGCACCATGCCGAAAATGCCAATTGACCCGGTTATGGTCAGCGGGTCAGCGTAAATCTTGTCTGCGCAGCATGAAATCCAGTAGCCTCCCGAAGCTGCGTAGTCACCCATAGACACGATAACCGGCTTTTTCTTGCTCTTGAGATAGTCGAGGGCCTCGCCTATCTCGGCGCTGCCGAATACGGAGCCTCCAGGGCTATTTACGCGGAGAACCAACGCTTTAACGTCATCGTCGTCAGCCAAATCAGTTATTATGGGGACAAGTTTCTCGCAATCGATACCGTCCTTGCTGCCTTCCAAAATTTCGCCGCAAGCATACAATACCGCAACTTGATTGTCAGAACCATGTGCAATGTCAATTGAACTGTGTGCTACCGCAGATGCACTCACGATGTTCAGGTCGTCAATGTCAACACCGGCTGCACGAGCGAGTATGTCACCGACATTACGCTTATTGACAAGGCGGTCAACAAGCTTTGCAGACAGTGCGGCTTCAGCGTCGCGCAGCATTATGATGCTGTTGACGAGGCTGTCAATGTCAGTCATCTTCATATTGCGACTACCTGCGATTTCATCGCCCATGAAATTCCACATTTCTCGATAGAGTGTATCGAGCTGCGCCCTTGCCGGCTCGCTCATCTCATTGAGCAGCACCGGCTCGACGGCAGACTTGTACGTGCCTACCTTGAAGACCTGAAACGATACGCCTATCTTGTCGAGCAAATCCTTGTAATAAAGCGTTGTGCCTGATATGCCGTGCAGCGACACGCTTCCGTTTCTGTTGAGCAGCACAGAGTCTGCGGCTGATGCCACATAGTAATCGCCCTGAGAATATGAATCTGCGTATGCGATGACTTTCTTTCCGCTCTTTTTGAAATCGAGCACTGCCTCCCGCAATGCGTGTAGCGTCGCGGGGGACGCGCTTGCCCCGTCACATTTAATGTACAGGGCTTTTATGTCGCGGTTGTCGGCACCCTCTTTCAGCCCCTTGACGAGTGTTCGCAGCGACTGCGGACGCTCTATGTTGCCTGACAGCAGTGCAGGGTAGCTGAACTCGGCTGAACTCTCGGTCTCGTCAATTGCGCCCTTCAGGTTGAGGCACATTATGCTGTTGTCCGTTATTTGCTCGGTTTGCCCTTTGCCCTGCGATGCCAACAGGCTGATAATCACAATAACGGCGACAGCACCGAAAAGCACCATTGCCAACCATGCCCCCATAAAGGAGGAAAGGAGTTGCTGGAAAAATTTCTTCAACATATCGGTATGCGGTATATGTTATGCTACATATATTTGCTGTCAGAAGCCAAGACTGGCAACTGTCGCCTTCATGTCTTCGGCAAGGCGTTCTGCCTCTGCCACGGTGTGTGCCTCGGAATAGATGCGTATGATCGGTTCTGTATTGGACTTGCGCAGGTGTACCCAACTGTCATCGAAGTCAATCTTCACTCCGTCGATGTCGGTTATGCGGCAGTCTGAATAATGCTCCTTGACCCTTGCGAGCAATCCGTCCACGTCTGTGCCAGGCTGAAGCTGTATCTTGTTTTTCGAGATTTCGTATGAGGGATATGTGCGTTTCAGTTCGCTTACCCTCTTTCCGCTCTTGGCAAGCAGTGAGAGAAACAGAGCCACACCCACGAGTGCATCGCGTCCGTAATGCAGTTCGGGATAGATGATACCGCCGTTGCCCTCACCTCCGATGACGGCGTTTGTCGCCTTCATCTTAGCTACGACATTGACTTCGCCAACTGCAGCAGCGTTGTATGTGCAGCCGTGCTTTTCAGTCACGTCGCGCAGTGCTCGCGAACTGCTGAGGTTGGAAACTGTCGGACCCTTGGTATGCGACAGCACGTAGTCTGCCACGGCCACGAGCGTGTATTCCTCAACAAACATTTCGCCGCCGTCCATGACTATCGCCAGACGGTCTACGTCGGGGTCTACCACAAAGCCGACATCTGCGCCGCTTGTACGCATGACTTCAGAAATTTGAGTCAGGTTCTCGGGTATCGGCTCTGGATTGTGCGCAAATTTGCCGTTAGGCTCGCAGTTCAGTTCGATGATGTCCTTGACACCCAACTCGCGCAGCAGCTGAGGAATAGCTATACCGCCGACAGAGTTGACTGCATCGACAGCTACTTTGAACCTGGCAGCCGAGATGGCAGCTGCGTCCACAAGCGGCAATGCCTTCACCATGTCGATATGGCGAAGCAGCGAGGTGTGGTCGGTATATATCTTGCCTATGCGGTCGTATGTTGCGTACTCCAGTTCTTCCTGTTCGGCGATGCGTATGACCTCCTTGCCGGCAGCGTCATCGAGAAACTCCCCTGCTGCATCGAGCAGTTTGAGGGCGTTCCACTGTGCCGGGTTGTGGCTTGCGGTAATTATGATGCCGCCGTCAGCGCGGTGCGAAGTGACTGCGAGCTCGGTTGTCGGCGTTGTGGCAAGACCGAGGTCAACCACGTCAAAGCCGACAGCAGCGAGTGTGCCGCACACGAGATGCCGCATCATGTCGCCGGTCACACGTGCGTCACGTCCTACGACAATGCACCCGCAGTGTCCGTTGCCCTGCCGCTTGATGAACGTGGCGTATGCTGCTGCAAACTTGACTATGTCATTTGCTCCAAGACCTTCCCCGGAGGGACCTCCTATTGTGCCGCGTATTCCGGAGATTGATTTTATGAGTGCCATTTATTGTCATTTTTTGAGCCGTGCATCAGTATTCTGCACGGTAATATTTCACATTGTATATATAAGGCAGACATTGGCTCTGGTCTGTCTGAAAACCATAGTATGAGCGCATCACGAGGTTGACCTCGGAGTTGTAGCCTAGATACTTGAGAGGCATCTGTATGCCAGTGCCGTAGGTCATAGAGCCGACGTATGTAGGCTCGTCATATATGAATTTCGTAGCGCCGAGCGAGGAGTCCATGTCATCGCCGTTGCCCTCTCGGGGCGCGTCAATTCCCTGATACATATACTTCAGGTTTTGGCGCACAAAGCGGAAATACACGGCATCTCCCTTTTCAGCTTTTGTGTCAGGGTCTCCGGCATTCACCACTTGCATGTATATATATCCGTCCTCATCGAGCTTGTAGAACGGGGCATCTGTGCCGGTAATGAAATTGTTCTCCTCGGGAAGTTCCAATTCGATTTTCTGGTTGGCCATATACCAGTTGGTCGCTTTTTCCTCTTCGCGCAGCAAGTCGGAATAGCTCTTGCCCTCTTCGCACGACGCAAATGTCATCGACAGCGACAATGCTGCGGCTATGGTCAGTATGTATTTGGTTATCTTCATATTATATCGTATTTGCTATTGTTTGTCGCGTGTAGGCATGACTATCTTCTCCGGTTTTGTCTTTCTCACCTTAGTGTCAAATTCGGGCATCACGTTGATGAGGGCTTTACGGCAGCGTTCCAGCCGTGTCTCAGCATCGCCGTCGCGGTACTCTCCTCCGGCAGCCATGACATGACCTCCGCCGCCGAAATATCGTGAACAGATTTCATTCACAGGGAAGCCGTTGACACTGCGGGCGGACACCTTCACCATATTGGTTTCTTCGCGCAAGAAGAATGAATAGACCACGCCGCGTATTTCCAGAGGGATGTTCACAACCCCCTCGGTGTCGCCGCGCTCATACCCGAACCGTTTCAGCTCCTCCATGTTGAGAGTGATGACTGCGGCGTGGTGCTGCGGAAAAACCTCGAGCTTCTCATACAGCGCGTATGACTGCAAGCGCAGGCTGTCATAGCTGCGTGTTTCCAGCGCCTCTTTGACTATGCGCTGTTTGTCAACGCCCTTTTCAAGCAAGCGCATCAATATCTCGTATGTCTCGGGGTTGTCGCAGTTGACAGAAAAGTTGCGCGTGTCGGTTATAAGGCCTGTGCAGAGAGCCGTGGCGGCATCTTTGTCCAACGCGCTGTATAGCCCGAGTGCCGCAATCAGGCGGAAAACGACTTCGCAGGTCGAGGACATCTTCGGATACGAGAATGTGATGTCCGCGAAATAATCCGGATCTTCATGATGGTCTATCAGAACCTTCTTGCAGCTGGCCTCTTGGATCAAGGGGGCAAGAGCATCCTGACGGTAAGGCTTGTTGAAGTCGCAGCAGATTATCAGGTCGGCGTTGGCGATCTTTTCCTTCGCGTAATCAGGATATTTGGTCGCGGCGACTACATCTTTCATCCCTGGCACAAACGAGAGTGACTTGGGTGCAAGGTCGGGTGTCACTACAACGGCGTGGTGTCCTGTAGCGTTAAGCAGCAAGCACAGTCCCAGCGTCGACCCTATCGCGTCGCCGTCGGGACGGACATGACATGTCAACACTATCTCTTGCGCACTGTCTATCAGCCGCTTAAAGGACTTCAAATCCTGTGTGTCAAAGATTTTACTATTCATAATTCATTTTCAACTTACAAAGATACAAATTATCTCAGAAATTGTGACTATCTTTGCGTTGAAATTGCATCACACTCTCGTCCCCTGTCCAGATGTGCCAGGGGGCAGGTGGAAAACGATTAAGTCAAATGCATACAAGAGAAGAGAAACTGGAGGCTTTCGGCAAACTGCTCGACATCCTCGATATACTGCGCGTGAAATGTCCGTGGGACGCTAAACAAACCAATGAATCCCTTCGCCCAAACACTGTTGAGGAGGTATATGAGCTGGCTGACGCTCTGATGTCCGATGACTCCCCGAACATCCGCAAGGAGCTCGGCGACGTGCTGCTTCATGTGGTGTTCTATTCCAAAATCGCTTCCGAAAAACAGGATTTCGACATTGCAGATGTCTGCAATTCTTTGACTGACAAATTGATATTCCGACACCCCCATGTGTTTGGCAACGTTCAGGCTGATGATGCCGAGCAAGTGACCAAGAATTGGGAAGAGCTGAAGCTGAAAGAGAAAGGAGGCAACAAGACAGTCCTTGCCGGTGTGCCGGCTGCACTGCCGGCTCTCATCAAAGCCAACAGAATACAGGAGAAAGCCGCTAATGTAGGCTTCGACTGGGAGAAGCCAGAACAGGTGTGGGACAAGGTGAAGGAAGAAGCCGCTGAAGTTGAGCAAGAAATCAAAAACGGGAACACCTCTGGCGTTGAGCAGGAGTTCGGCGACCTGATGTTTGCTGTCATCAATGCCGCAAGGCTCTACCACGTCAACCCCGAGAACGCTCTCGAGGCAACTAACCGCAAGTTCATCAGACGCTTCAACCATATCGAGAAACGCTCGCACGAGATCGACAAGCCGCTGCGCGACATGACGCTCGCTGAAATGGACGAGCTGTGGAACGAGGCTAAAAGACTCGAGCAGGACTAAAAATCAATAGCCTGTGAAACTCTGCATCACCGAGAAACCGAGTGTTGGCAAGGACATCGCGCACATACTGGGCGCAAACGCGCGGCGTGACGGGTATTTTGAAGGCTCGGAATACTGTGTGACTTGGACTTTCGGACACCTGTGCTCCCTCAAGGAACCGCACGATTACCGTCCTGACTGGAAGCCGTGGGCGTTGTCGCGGCTTCCTATGATTCCTGACCGTTTCGGCATAAAGCTGATTGACCAGAATAGCATCAAGCGGCAGTTCGCTGTCATCGAAAAGCTGATACAGGAGTGTGATGAAGTGATAAACTGCGGCGATGCCGGCCAAGAGGGCGAATTGATACAGCGATGGGTGATGCAGAAGGCGAAATGCAACAAGCCTGTTTCGCGGCTGTGGATAAGTTCGCTGACCGACGAGGCAATACGCGAGGGCTTCAAGAACCTACGCCCGTCTGCCGACCTCGACCCTCTATACACAGCAGGACTGTGCCGTGCCATAGGCGACTGGATATTGGGCATCAACGCCACAAGGCTCTATTCGCTCAAATACGGCACAAACAGGCAAATCCTCTCGATAGGACGTGTGCAGACACCTACCCTCGCACTGATAGTGAACCGCCAGCACGAGATAGACAATTTCGTGCCGCGCACGTATTGGGAGCTGAAGACAGAATACCGCAACGTGCTGTTCGCAGCGCAGAACAAGGAATACGACACAGAGGAGAAAGCGAAGGAGGCTTTGGAGGCTGTCAAGGGAACAATTCTGACTATCGAGGACGTTAGCCGCAAAAAAGGGAAGGAAGCCCCTCCCCGACTGTTTGACCTGACTTCGCTGCAGGTAGAATGCAACAAACGGTTCGGCATGGGAGCCGAGGAAACACTGCGAACTGCCCAGAGCCTGTACGAGAAAAAGGTGACAACCTATCCGCGTGTGGATACCACCTACCTTACCGAAGACATCTATCCAAAGTGCGGCAAGATACTCAACTCGCTCAACAGCATGGCTGATTTGCTCACACCGCTGCGCGGCAGCAAGTTGCGCAAAAGCAAGAAGGTGTTTGACAATTCCAAGGTGACAGACCACCATGCCATTATCCCTACCGGCGAGCCGCTGCCGCCCCTCTCCCCTACGGAACAAAATGTGTTTGACACCATTGCCAAGCGGTTCGTCTCTGTCTTCTACCCCGACTGCGAATTTGAGCAGACCACGGTGAAGGCAAAAGCCGGGAATGTCGCGTTCAAGGCTACAGGGCGTGTTATCCTCAACCAAGGCTGGAAATCCGTCTATGCTCGCGATAAACAAAACCAAGAGGAGCCCATAGACGACAAGGAGCAGGAAACAGCTGTAATGCCACCGTTTACCCCTGGTGAGTCTGGCCCTCACTCTCCGAAACTTGTCACCAAAACTACACAGCCTCCGAAGCCGTACACCGAGGGTACGCTACTTAAAGCCATGGAGACCGCCGGCTCACAGGTCGATGACGAAGAATTGCGCGAAGCGCTGAAAGCTAATGGCATTGGCAGGCCGTCAACTCGCGCAGCCATTATCGAAATCCTGTACAAGCGCGGCTACATACGCAAGGAGAAGAAAAGCATCCGCGCCACGGACGCCGGCATACACCTGATTTCGCTGATACGCGAGGAGCTGCTCAAGAGCGCGAAACTCACAGGTATCTGGGAGGGCAGGCTGCGTGACATAGAGTACGGCCGCTACAGCGCAAAGGAATTTATTGATATGCAGAAGCGTATGATTTCGGAGATTACACTCTCTGTGCTGCAAGACAATTCCAACCGCCGCATCATCGCTGAATTGCCTACCGATAAAGAGGAGAAAACGAAAAAGAAGGCCGCGAGCAACAAATCCAACAAAACTGCGCAGTAGCGCGTTGTATCTGAAGTATGTAAGTCCATACGCCTAAACGGACAATGAAATGGATACAAATCTGCTCATACAATATATACTCGTAGCACTGCTGCTCATAGCAGTATGTGTGTGGACGTTCCGCAGAAGAATCAAACACAAAAAAAGGAATGACGGTTGCTGCGGCTGTTCCATGAGCCGCATTTGCCACGAAAAACAGCAGTCACCAGACAGCTGCACTGGAAACGGCTCTGACGCAAAGCAGAACGAGGAAGCTCAATAATTACTGAGCCTCCTCCCCTATTCATTCATGCGAGCAGTTTACAACGCCCTCAACAGTGACACGAGCGCGTGGAATGTGCTTTGCGGAGCGCGTGTCCAGAAATCCTCATACTGCGATATGTTCTCGCCCGACCCGGGTGTGTCGCTTATGGCGCGGACTATCAGGAACGGAACGCCGCGCAGTGATGCTGTCTGCGCTATGGAAGCTGACTCCATGTCGACGGCAAGCGCCTGCGGGAAGTGCGACTTAATTTCGCGGATTTCCTCCTCGGCTGTGATGAACTTGTCTCCGGAGCATATCAATCCGTATTTCACGCTTTCGCCGAGTACATTATGCGCTGTCTCCAGCATACGTACGTCAGGCCGCATCAGCGTGGGCAATCCGTATGCAGCGCCGTATTCTGTGCCCGGGCCGCACCACACATCATGGTACGCCACACTGTCAGCGACAAGAACGTCGCATATCCCCATTGACAGGTCTGCACCCCCGGCCACGCCGCTGTTTACCAGCAAGTCTGGGTGTTCCGCTTCAATAAGGGTGTTGGCGTTGAGCGCAGAGTTTACCTTGCCTATACCGCACTCCATGACACATACGTCGTGCGTGCCGATTTTGCCGTCTATGATTTCCACGCCTGCAACAGTGCGCAACGACTTGTTTTCCACAAGCGGCAACAGCAAGTCTATCTCCTTGCGCATCGCCGCGATTATTCCTATTTTCATATTCCACTCCGAATTTTGCCGCAAATATAACCAATTATCGCGCGATTGCCAACTCCGCATTGCCGATATTCCCAAAACATTTTGTATCTTCGCAGTTGATTAATACGCAATGTTATGAAAACCATGAAGATATGGAGTGACCAACCCTCCGACAGACAGCTCGACGAGATAACACGCGACCTTCGCGCCGGGCAGATTATGATATGGCCGACAGACACAATCTACGGCATTGCCTGTGACGCGCTCAACCCTAAGGCTATTGAAAAGATATGCCGTCTCAAAGGGTTGAACCCCGAAAAGAACAACCTGTCGATAGTATGTGCAGACATTTCGCAAGCAGCCGAGTATGCTCGTTTTGACAACCGCGTGTACCAAATGCTGCGCAACAATACGCCAGGGCCGTTCACATTTCTGTGCCGCAGCATATCCACGCTGCCTCGCGCATTCCGGGGGAGGAAGACCGTCGGCATACGCATACCGGCGTGCAACACCTGCACCGCCATTGCCCGTCGGCTCGGCAACCCTGTCCTCACAACTTCGATAGGATTTGAGGACGAGGATTACGCTATCCAGCCATCGCTGATAGCCGAAGCATACTGTGACCGGGTAGACATGTTCCTCGAAGGTGAAAACGGCGCTACAGAACCCTCGACGACAATAGACTGCACAGGTGACGAGCTGGAGATAGTCCGTCAGGGCATCGGCATCCTCCGATAAAGCTGACCAGCTGTCATATCAGCAATTCGGGCGCTACGCCGACGGGCTGGTGGTTCAGGTATCTGTCTCTCAAACGCTGTGCATCGGCGGGCATGTCTAAGTCAGTACAGATGTCATCGGCAGCTGACACGAGTACCTCTTTGATTTCGAGCGAGTCGAGATAGTATTGCGGGATAGCAGAGTAGCCGAGGATTGCCCCGATTATATTGCCTGCTACAGCTCCGGTTGAATCGCTGTCGCCGTCATGGTTGACAGCGCAAACTATGCACTTCTCGAAGTCGTCGGTATAGCGCATCACGCTGAACAGGGCAATGGCCAATGCCTCGTCTGCGACCCAGCCCTCGCCGAGTTTGCGGATAGCTGAAACATCATCTGTATTTGATTCTGCAAGTTCCAAAGCCTCGATAATTAAGCCTTGAAACGGATTGAAGCTATACTTGGCATTCCCCTTTCGAGGACGAACCTCTTCTAAAGCCATAGACACTATGTCCGAGAAGTCGTGTCTGCCAACGGGCATATCCACAGACAAGAGCATGCAAAATCGCAAGATGCTGACAAACAATTCAGATGCAAATGTGCTGGCTATGTGCTTATGTGTGATTTCAGCAGCCATTCCGCCGAGGCGTGCCATCTTGTTGAACCCATTGGCGCAATTGTAATGGACTCCATTGAAAATCCCTATGGGGGCGACACGCATTACACCGCCGCAGCCTTTGGAATTGTTGCAGACTTCATAGCCTTTGGCAACGCTTGCCAACGCACTCATACAGGTCATTCCCGGAGCTCGACGTGACCAGAGCGTGCGTATATGGCTTAGCCAGCTGTCTGACTGCTTGGCCGGTGAAGCTGTCTGTGTCTTGAGCCAGTTCAGATACGCCTTCTCAATGTATGGCAAAGTTGTTTCAGGCTCGATTACTTCATAGTTGTGTCCAACGACACTGTTCATCAGCCCTTCGAGAGTGAAGAGCGTCATCTGCGTGTCATCTGAAAAGCGGGCTATTCCTCTGTTGTCCGTGACATATCTCGTTATCCCCTTGCCACCGAAACGCTTGCGGATTTCAGAAAGGCTCATGAACTCAACGGTATAGCCGAGAGCATCGCCGACAGCACCGCCTACGAGTGAGCCTCGGCAATAGACCCGAAACTCGTCATAACTGAATACTGGGTTTCTCATAATGCGTTGTCGCACAAATTATTGGGTTTGGGCTTCCTTTTCAGTCCTTGCAGGGTCGAGAGGATGTCCTTCACTCCGAAGTACATAGCCAAAAAGCCATACAGGACTAACATTCCAGACAATGCTGCAACATCGAACAAAAATGGAGCGCCTGTAATAAATACAATGACACTTGCGATTATGAACAGCAATCCGAGAAGAGCCGCAATTATTGCTGTCATCAGGGAGAAAATCAGGAAACAGTTGAAATATTTAGGTCTTGGAGGCAGGATAGCCTCAAGTGGCACGCCGGCATGTGCTTCGTGATACGCTTCATAATTGAGGTTATATGTGTTATTGGCAATTTCAATGCATTGTTCAGGGGTGGGGGCGGATTTGAGCGATGAGTTCGCCCTGTGCAAGTTCACGCATTTGGCTGTCGAACCAAAGGCGAAGAGACCGAATACCGCCAAGGCAACCCAGTTGCTGACTTCTGTCGTAAGCATGTCAACCCCGACTACTAAAGTGGTGATTATTAGATATGCGGCTGTTATTGTCTCAATTGTTGCCTCGCGTGAGAGGCGTTTGCCGAATGAGGAGACATTTCCGGTATATACATCTTCAAGAATACTTGATACTTGTGTTGCGGCTTCATACATAACCGTTTGTTTCATCAAGCGATTTATGAGCCAAGAAATCGCAAAAACGCCAATAAGGGCGAATATGAATGAATTGTTGGTGACAGTGTCATTGCCTATCCAACCTAAAACCGGATAGATTATGATCCAAAGGACGAAGTAGAAGCTGGTTTTCATACGAGGATGAATTGCTGGTGAAACGGATGAGTTGCTGGTGAAAACATCAGAGCCGCAGGGAGTTTCAAGCCATGCGGCTCTGACGTGTATGAGGTTATGGGTATTAACCGAGGAAGCTGAGAAGCACACCGGCTGCAACAGCAGAACCGATGACACCTGCCACATTCGGACCCATAGCGTGCATCAGCAGGTAGTTGGTCGGGTCATATTCCAAACCGAGGTTGTTCGAAATACGCGCAGCCATCGGCACGGCTGACACACCTGCATTGCCGATCAAGGGGTTGATCTTGCGGTCTTTGCGCAGGAACAGGTTCATCAACTTGACTGACAATACACCAGCCGACGACGCAATGACGAATGCGAGGAAACCAAGACCGAATATTTTCAACGTGTCAACGGTCAAGAACCTGTCCGCCTGTGTCGATGCACCCACGGTGAGGCCAAGGAGAATGGTAACAATGTCGGTCATGGCATTGCTTGCTGTCTTGGCAAGGCGCGATGTCACGCCGCTCTCACGCAGTATGTTGCCGAAGAAGAGCATGCCCAGCAAGGGGATGCCGGAAGGCACGACAAAGCAAGTGAGGATAAGGCCGACGATGGGGAAAATGATTTTCTCATTCTGGCTGACTACACGCGCCGGTTTCATCTTGATAAGACGCTCCTTGCGTGTAGTGAACAGGCGCATCAACGGGGGCTGGATAAGCGGTATCAATGCCATGTACGAATATGCTGACACCGCTACTGCTCCGAGCAACGTCGGATCGAGCTTTGAAGTGGTGAAAATGGCAGTCGGGCCGTCAGCACCGCCTATAATGGCTACACAACCGGCCTGAAGCGGGTCAAAGCCAAGCAGCAGCGAGAGCATATATGCCCCGAAGATGCCGAACTGGGCACACGCTCCGATGATCATCAGTTTGGGATTGGCAAGGAGGGCGCCAAAGTCTGTCATTGCGCCGATGCCGAGGAAAATCAGCGGCGGATACCATCCTTTCTCAACACCGTTGTAGAGGATATTAAGTACGCTGCCAGGCTCATAGATGCCGATTTCCATGCCCTCCTGAAACGGTATGTTGCCGATGAGCATACCGAACCCGATAGGCACGAGCAGCAGCGGCTCGAAATTTTTCTTTACCGCAAGGTAGACGAAGAAACAGCCCACCAGCAACATGACCAGGTTTGTGTATTCGCAATTCGCGAAACCGGTGAAATTCCAGAATGTTTGGACGGTGTTGCTGATGAAATCACCGAAGGTGGAAGAACTTTGTGTGAGAATCATAATGTGTCTTATCTGTACTGTGGGTCAGTATCATTCTATAATCATTATGTCAGCACCTTCAAGCACTGAATCTCCTGCATTGACGAGTATTTTAGTCACCGTTCCTCCTTTTTGGGTGTGGATGTTGTTTTCCATCTTCATGGCTTCAAGCACACAGACGGTGTCGCCCGCCTTGACGGTGTCGCCCGCCTTGACGCTGAGTGAAATGACGGTGCCTGGAAGCGGAGACTTCACGGCAGCTGCTCCGGAAGAGGCGGCGACGGGTGAAGCAATCACCTTTCCGCCATCCTCATTGCGAGGTGCTGCGGCGGGACGCTTCATGCTGCCGGCGACAGATGGCTTTACCTGTCCTTCGGAATCAATCTCCACCTTGTATGGTACGCCGTTGACCTCTACTTGCACAGAATCGCCAACGATGTCGCCCACGCCGACCGTAAACTTGATGCCGTTTATCTTATACTTGTATTCTTTGAGTTTCATCTTGTTTGTGTTTTCAGATTTGGGGTGTTGTTGCTATTGGAATGCTGTCAGGACAAACGGTTCTTGGACACGGGTTGTTCCGGAACATGACGAATGTTGTATATCTTGGAGTTCCAAGGGCTGTATGCCCTTTTCATGCGGCGTAGCGTGAGTATGGTGCGTTCCATATCGTGCCCTTTGCCGTCGAGATGCTCTGCAAGGGCCAGAGAGATTGCGGCAATGACTTCTCCTGAATCGGGGCTGTTGGCATTGCTGTTTTCACCCGCAGCGGCTGCGCCTGTAGCTTCAATTTTTTTCTTGGTCAGCAGTTTTGCGGAAATCTTGCCGAAAATCCCGAACAGAATGCTGAGAACAGCAAGGGCAAGAACGACAATGACCATGGCTATTACTGTGATGCCGCCGCCGAAACTGTCATTCTTTTGCGCATATTCCTTTTTCTCCTGCTGCGTCATGCCTTTGCGCGGCTGCACTTGAGGCGCAGCCTGCACTTCTTTGCTTGCTTCCCCACTGACATTGGCGGTCACGGTCTGTTCGGTACGGACTGCTTCTGTGCCAGCATCTTGGGTCGGCATAATAGCAAAAGCCGACGGGGAGAAAATCCCCGTCAGCATTATCATGCCGACAACCGAAGTTCTTAAAACTTTGCTTGTCATTGTGTTTTTGTTTACAGAGGTATGTTGCCGTGCTTCTTTGCCGGGTTCGTCTGCTTCTTGGTAGCGAGCATCTGAAGGGCGCGGATAACGCGGAAACGGGTATTGCGCGGCTCGATGACATCATCGATATAGCCGTACTTGGCTGCGTTGTAGGGGTTGGCAAACAGGTTGCGGTATTCCTCTTCCTTCTCCTTGATGTATGCCTTGGGGTCTTCCTGGTTCTTAGCTTCCTTGGCATAGAGCACGCCTACTGCGCCTTCAGCACCCATAACTGCGATTTCGGCAGTGGGCCAAGCGTAGTTCATGTCGCCGCGCAGCTGCTTGCAGCTCATCACGATGTGGGAACCGCCGTAGCTCTTGCGCAGTGTCACAGTCACCTTGGGCACGGTAGCCTCGCCGTAAGCGTAGAGCAGTTTCGCGCCGTGGAGGATGACAGCGTTGTATTCCTGTCCTGTTCCGGGGAGGAAGCCGGGGACATCGACGAGTGTCACCAGAGGGATATTGAAGCAGTCGCAGAAGCGTACGAAGCGTGCAGCCTTGCGCGAAGCGTTGCAGTCGAGCACACCTGCGAGCACCTTGGGCTGGTTGGCAACTACGCCGACAGACTGCCCGTTCATGCGGGCGAAGCCGATGATGATGTTCTTGGCATAGTCCTTCTGTACTTCGAGGAACTCGCCGTTATCGACGATTGCGCCGATAACCTCATACATATCGTATGAACGCTTGGGATTGTCAGGAACGATGTCGTTGAGCTTGTCCTCGAGGCGGTCGATGGGGTCTGTGCAGTTTACCAGCGGTGTCTCCTCCATGTTGTTCTGCGGCATGAAGCTGATGAGCTTGCGGATGAGCTGGAGTGCTTCTTCACCGTCCTCTGTGGCGAAGTGTGTCACGCCGCTCTTGGTAGCGTGTACGGATGCACCGCCGAGCTGCTCCTGGGTAACGTCTTCGCCAGTAACGGTCTTGACCACTGTCGGGCCTGTGAGGAACATGTAGGAGATGCCTTTGGTCATGATGGTGAAGTCAGTCAGTGCGGGGCTGTACACTGCGCCGCCGGCACATGGCCCGAGGATAGCGGAAATCTGGGGAACAACACCGGATGCGAGGATGTTGCGTTTGAAGATTTCAGAGTAGCCTGCGAGTGCGTTGATACCCTCCTGGATACGTGCGCCGCCTGAGTCGTTCAGGCCGATGATAGGTGCGCCCATCTTCATTGCGAGGTCCATGACCTTGCAGATCTTCTCTGCCATAGTCTCGGAGAGCGAGCCGCCGAACACTGTGAAGTCCTGTGCGAACACGTATACGAGACGTCCCTCGATAGTACCGTAACCGGTCACGACGCCGTCGCCGAGGATGTGTTTCTTGTCCTGTCCGAAGTTGGTGCAACGGTGAGTTACAAACATATCGAGTTCCTCGAAGCTGTCCTTGTCGAGGAGCTGGTCGATGCGCTCACGAGCGGTGTATTTGCCGCGAGCGTGCTGCTTTTCGATAGCCTTCTCACCGCCGCCGAGGCGTGCTTCGGCGCGTTTGTCGATGAGTTCCTGTATTTTTTCCTGTGATTTGCCCATTTTATATAGGTTGTTTATTGATTTCGATGATTATTTCTTGGATGGGTCTTCGCAGAGCTCTGTGAGGACAGCCTCGGTGCATTTCGGGTGGAGGAATGCAATCTGCAGGCCATCAGCACCCTGGCGCGGAGCCTTGTCAATCAGGCGGATGCCTTTCTCCTCGCACTCTGCGAGAGCGTTTGCAACGCCCGATTCGACGGCAAATGCCATGTGGTGCATACCGCCCTTGCCGCCGTTCTTCTCGATGAATTTGGCGATTGTGCTTTCAGGGCAAGTCGGCTCGAGCAGCTCGATTTTGGTGTCACCGACCTTGAAGAAAGCGGTTGTCACTTTCTGGTCTTCCACTACTTCAGTCTTGTAGCACTTGAAGCCAAGCACTTCTTCGTAGTACTTGATCGCCTCTTTCAGATTGGGAACGGCGATGCCAATGTGTTCGATATGTGAGATTTCCATACCTATGAATGATTTATGGTTATAAGTTCGTTGTCTGTTGTCCCGGAGGTCACTCCAAAACTCCGTGCAAAAATAGCGATTTTCCCCCGATTGGTCAAAACATTAACCTTTTTAAGTTGGGAAACTGCCGTAAAACCTCGCTGGCATGATTGAAAGTGCAGTTTGTGGGGAAATTATAGTGCGAGATTGTGGAAAAATTGCGATATTTGCGGAAAAATTTCGTGACCGATGGAAATAACAGCACAAGAATTGGCATCGCTGGTAGGCGGGACCGTTGATGGTGACGCGACTGCCAGGATTTCCAATTTTGCCAAAATAGAAGAAGCCTTGCCAGGTTGCATCACTTTCCTGGCCAACCCCAAATATGAGCATTTCATATACACCACACGCGCTACGGCAGTGCTTGTAAGCAAGGATTTCAAGCCGTCGCATCCGGTGGATGCCACCATGATACGCGTCAATGACCCGTATGCCACGCTTGCGGCAATGCTGCGGCACATAGAGTCGATGCGCCCGATGCCTTCCGGCATCGAACAGCCGGCGCACATTTCTGCCGGAGTTGTTGTCCCAGCCGGGTGCTACATAGGTGCTTTCGCATATATCGGCAAGGGTGTGCGTCTTGGCAAGAATGTCAAGATATATCCGCAGTCGTACATAGGTGACGGAGTGACAATTGGCGACGACACGGTGATACGCGCCGGTGTCCGCATCTATGAGGGGTGCGAGATCGGCTGCCGCTGCATCGTCCACTCAGGCGCAGTCATCGGCGCAGACGGCTTCGGCTTCGCTCCGACGGAGCATGGCTACGACAAGCTGCCGCAGACGGGCGGCGTGATAATTGCTGATGATGTGGAGGAAGGCGCAAATACGACCATCGACCGCGCAACATTCGGCAATACCCGCATCGGACGCGGAACAAAGCTCGACAATCTGGTGCAGGTGGCTCACAATGTGGAGTTGGGCGAGAACAACGTCATGGCGGCTCAGGTGGGTGTAGCCGGGTCTACCAAAATCGGCTCTTGGAACCGTGTGGGTGGCCAGGTGGGATTTGCCGGCCATATCACCATTGGCAATAACAACGAAATCGGCGCACAGTCGGGCATCCCCAACAATGTCGGCGACAATGCCCGCATCATAGGCTATCCGGCAATTGACGCACGTCAGTTTGCCAAAAACCAAGTGTACATCAAGAAGCTCGCAGAGCTGTTCAACAATAAAACCAAATAAGAACCAAGCAAACCGATATACAAGACATGAACCAGTTGACACTCAAAGCTCCTTTCACGGTAAAGGGCAAAGGACTTCATTCGGGACTTGAAATAACAGCAGTTTTCCAGCCCGCACCCACCAACCACGGCTACAAGTTCCGCCGCATCGACCTCGAGGACACCCCGGTAATTGACGCTGTAGCAGAGAATGTGGTGGAAACCACTCGCGGCACTGTATTGGGCAAAAAGAATGTAATCGTAAGCACGGTGGAGCACGCCCTCGCCGCGCTGTACGCTTCTGGCATCGACAACTGCCTCATTGACGTTGACGGCCCTGAACTCCCGATACTCGACGGCAGCGCAATACAGTATATCGACAACATCGAGGCCGTTGGCACTGAAGAGCTGAATGTCGAAAAGGACTACTATATTATTAAGGAGAAAACCTGTGTGCGCGACGACGAGACTGGTTCAATGCTTACCATGTACCCAGACGACAATTTCAGCGTTGAGGTTATGGTGGAATACAACTCGGCTGTGCTGCCCAACCAGTTCGCGATACTCGACGACCTGAGCGACTTCAAGCAGGAAGTGGCAAGCGCACGCACATTCGTGTTTGTCAAGGAAATAGAAGCTCTCATGAACCATGGTCTCATCAAGGGCGGCGACCTCGACAACGCTATCGTGATATATGACCAGAAGGCGGAGCAGGAAACCATCGACCGCATCTGCGACATGGTGAATATGCCGCACATGACCCTCAACGAACTGGGCTACATCAATCCGAAGCCCCTGAAATGGGACAACGAGCCGGCTCGCCACAAGCTGGTTGACGTGATAGGCGATCTTGCGCTGATAGGTCGTCCGCTGAAAGGCCGCGTGGTTTCGATACGCCCGGGTCACACCATCAACAACAAATTTACCCGTATGCTCCGCAAGGAGGTCAAGCACACGGAGATACAAGCTCCGGTCTATAACCCCAACATTGAGCCGATAATCGACATCAACGGAATACGCAAACTCCTTCCCCACCGCTATCCTTTCCTGCTCATTGACAAGGTAATCAAGATAGACCGCAAGCACTGCGTCGCTGTCAAGAATGTCACCACAAACGAGCCGTTCTTTGTGGGCCACTTCCCCCAAGAACCGGTGATGCCTGGCGTGCTTCAGGTAGAGGCAATGGCACAAGCCGCCGGCGTGCTCGTGCTCAACTATCTCGAAGAGCCTGAACGCTACTCCACATACTTTCTCAAGATTGACAACGTGAAGTTCCGCCAGAAGGTCGTGCCGGGCAACACGCTGCTGCTCAACGTCAGCCTCATGACGGAAATTCGTCGCGGATGCGCCATTGTCAAGGGCTATGCGTTTGTAGGAGAGAAAATTGTGTGCGAGGCAGAGTTCATGGCTCAGATAATCAAGAACAAATAATCCTCTTTTTACCGACCTGCATATATGATAAGCAAATACACAGACATTTCCCCCGAAGCGCATATCGGCAACAACGTGCAGATAGACAGCTTCACCCGCATCCACGAGGATGTGGAAATCGGGGACAACTGCATCATCCACAGCAACGTGACCATATTCCCCGGCGCACGCATCGGCAGCGGCGTGACCATATTCCCCGGCGCTGTCGTAGCGGGCATACCGCAAGACCTGAAGTTCCGAGGCGAGAAGACATACGCATACGTCGGCGACGGCACGGTCCTGCACGAGTGTGTCACAGTCAACCGTGGCACGGCATCCAAGGGAAAGACTGTCGTGGGCAAGAACTGCCTCATAATGGCGTACTGCCACATCGCCCATGACTGCGTGCTTGGCGACCGCGTGATAATGTCAAACGCCTCGCAGATTGCCGGCGAGGTGCGTATCGACGACGCAGCCGTAATAGGCGGCGGAAGCCTTATCCACCAGTTCTGCCACATTGGCAAGAACATAATGCTGCAAGGAGGCGCGTTGGTCAACAAGGACATACCGCCGTATGTCAAGGCTGCCCGCGAGCCGATTTCATACGTTGGACTTAACACGATAGGCATGCACCGCAACGGTTTCTCTGAGGAGGATATAGCCACGATTGCCGAAGTATACCGCATCATCTATCTCAGCGACCTGAATGTGTCAAACGCCGTGAAACTGGCCATGGAGACACTGCCGCAGACAAGCTTGCGCGACGAGATAATAGATTTCATCAACAACTCGCAGCGCGGCATCATACGCTCCGCCATAGGATGACGCTCCGCAGAACGACATGCGACAGAGGGATGCTTGTACAAGCACTCCCTCTGTCTACATAAAGCGTCTTGCACGCCCTTTATGCAGCTTGTCCGTATGCAGGATTAACATAGGGCAAATAACACTGCCGGGGCAAGACTTTTTATATGTGTACACTGCGCATCATCTCAGTTTTTATATTACCTTTGCAATAAAATCATACGGTCTACCCGACCTACAACAAACATATAACTACCATGGATATACAACGAATACACCTCAGTGCAGAACTGCCGGAAATGCCGACATTCGCAGAAGGCATCCGCCGCGCTCCCGACAGAGGTTATACCCTCACTCCCGAAAAGACTGTCACAGCTGTCCGCAACGCTTTGCGCTACCTCCCCGCCGAGTTGCATGAAAAGGTTGCTCCGGAGTTCCTCGAGGAACTCCGCACACGCGGCCGCATCTACGCCTACCGCTGGCGTCCGCAAGGACAGATAAAGGGCAAGCCTATCGACGAGTACAAGGGACGTTGCATTGAGGGCAAGGCTTTCCAGGTAATGATTGACAACAACCTGGACTTCGACGTTGCTCTGTATCCGTATGAACTTGTCACCTACGGCGAGACAGGACAGGTATGCCAGAACTGGCTTCAGTATTGCCTCATCAAAAAATACCTCGAGGAGCTGACCGACGAGCAGACGCTTGTCATCGAGTCGGGACACCCCCTCGGATTGTTTCCCTCAAGCAAGGAGGCTCCGCGTGTCATCATCACCAACGCGATGATGGTCGGCCTCTTTGACAACCTCCACGACTGGCACGAGGCTATGCAGATGGGCGTAGCGAACTATGGCCAGATGACTGCCGGCGGCTGGATGTACATCGGCCCGCAGGGCATCGTGCACGGCACATTCAACACTCTTCTTAACGCTGGCCGCATGAAGCTCGGCATCCCCGATGACGGCGACTTGCGTGGACACCTGTTCATCTCGTCAGGCCTGGGCGGCATGAGCGGCGCACAGCCCAAGGCAGCCGACATTGCCGGCGCAGCATCTATCATCGCCGAGGTGGACGCTTCTCGCATCGAGACACGCCACAGCCAGGGCTGGGTGCAGCGCGTCACCGGCGACATCGCTGAGGCATTCCGTTGGGCTAAGGAAGCAGAAAATGAGCGCAAAGCCCTCTCCATCGCTTACCACGGCAATGTAGTTGACCTGCTCGAGTATGCTGTCGAAAACGATATAAAGGTTGAGTTGCTCAGTGACCAGACATCTTGCCATGCTGTCTACGAGGGCGGCTATTGCCCTGCAAGCCTTACATTCGAGGAGCGCACACGCCTGCTTCACGAAAACCCCGAGGAGTTCCGCCGTCAGGTAGACATCTCGCTGCGCCGCCACTTCGAGGCTATCAAGAAGCTCGTGGCTCGCGGAACATACTTCTTCGACTACGGCAACTCGTTCATGAAAGCCATCTATGATGCCGGCGTTAAGGAAATCTCGCGCAACGGCATCGACGAGAAAGACGGTTTCATCTGGCCGTCATACGTTGAGGACATCATGGGCCCGCGCTTGTTCGACTTCGGTTACGGCCCGTTCCGTTGGGTATGCCTCAGCGGCAAGCATGAAGACCTTGTCAAGACTGACCGTGCTGCCATGGAGTGCATTGACGTCAACCGCCGCTATCAGGACCGCGACAACTACAACTGGATACGCGATGCCGAGAAGAACGAGCTCGTGGTCGGCACACAGGCCCGCATCCTCTATCAGGACGCCATGGGCCGTCTGAAGATCGCCCTCCGTTTCAATGAGATGGTTCGCAACGGCGAGGTCGGCCCGATCATGCTCGGCCGCGACCACCACGATGTGAGCGGCACCGACTCCCCCTTCCGCGAGACATCAAACATCAAGGACGGTTCAAACGTTATGGCAGATATGGCGGTACAGTGCTTCGCCGGCAACTGCGCTCGCGGCATGAGCCTCGTGGCTCTGCACAACGGCGGCGGCGTGGGTATAGGCAAGGCTATCAACGGCGGTTTCGGCATGGTCTGCGACGGCTCGAAGCGCGTTGACGAAATCTTGACCAAGGCGATGCTCTGGGACGTTATGGGCGGTGTTGCTCGCCGCAGCTGGGCCCGCAATGAGAACGCCATGTCTACTGTCAAGGAGTGGAACGACACCCAAGCGCAGAACGGCTTCATGATTACAGAGCCGTATGTTGCCGATGAGGAGTATATCCGCCAGCTTGTCAACAAATAATCCTACATATCAAATTCAGCACGATATGCAGAACATGATAATCAAACACGCGACTGTCGTCACCCCGAAGGGCAGCAAGGCTCTGAAGGGCAAGGATATGGGCAAGGTCACAGTCATTGAGGACGGATGCGTTGTCGCCGCCGATGGTAAGATAGCATACGTCGGCACGACTGCAGGTTGCCCTGTCGCTGACACTGCCAGCTACAACGTAATCGATGCCAGCGGCAAAGTATTGCTCCCTGGTTTTGTGGACTCGCATACCCACCTCGTGTTCGGCGGCTTCCGTCCTGACGAGTTCGAGTGGCGCATGAACGGCGAGAGCTACATGTCTATCATGCAGCGCGGAGGCGGCATACAGTCAACTGTTAACGCTACTCGCGACACCGATGCCGCTACACTCGAGGAGAACGCGCAGTGGTTCATCAACCGCATGAGCCGCATGGGTGTCACCACCGTCGAGGCCAAAAGCGGCTACGGGCTCAATGTTGAGACAGAGGAGAAACAGCTCGATGTGATAAACCGTCTGGCCAGCAAGCCCGGGCAGTGCCTCAATGTAGTGCCGACATTCCTCGGTGCGCATGCAGTCCCCAAGGAGTACAAAGGCCGCACTGCCGAATACGTTGACCTGATAATCCGCGAGATGCTGCCGCGTTTCAAGGACAAGGCTCGCAACTGTGACATATTCTGCGAGAAGAACGTGTTTGAGATTGAGGATTCTCGCCGCCTGTTGCTCGCTGCTCGCGAAATGGGATATGACATCAAGCTGCATGCCGACGAAATCGTCACCCTCGGCGGCGCTGAACTGTCAGCAGAGCTGGGTGCGCTTTCAGCGGATCACCTGCTCCACGTTTCCGACCAGGGTGTCGCCAGCATGGCTCGTGCTGGTGTCGTGGCCACCCTCTTGCCGCTGACTGCGTTCACTCTTCGCGAGCCTTATGCTCCGGCACGCAAATTCATCGACGCTGACGGTGCAGTCGCCCTCGCGACAGACCTTAACCCCGGCTCTTGCCTGTCCGGCTCGATACCGTTGACCATCGCGCTTGCTCGCATATACATGAATATGTCGATTGAGGAAATCATCACTGCGCTGACACTTAACGGCGCGGCTGCTGTCGGTATGGCGGACACAATCGGCTCTATCGAAGAGGGCAAGGCTGCCGACATGGTGATGCTGCATTTCGACAACTACCGTATGCTGCCCTACTATGTCGGCATGAACTGCGTGGCGACGACTATCCACAATGGGCGTGTCGTAGCTGAAAACGACAAACAGTAACATAACAGAAATTTCAACTCTCAAATTATGATCAAGAACGGAACATACGAGATTGGCTCAAGCCAACTGACATACGACCTGATCGAGCGCATACTGCGTGAAAACGTCAAGCTGACGCTCGGCCAGTCCGCTATCGAGAAAATCAAGCATTGCCGCGAATACCTCGACCGCAAGACTGATGAAAACGGAGCTCCCATATACGGTGTGACTACCGGTTTCGGCTCGCTGTGCAACAAGCACATATCTCGAGAAGAACTCTCCACTCTTCAGGAGAACCTCGTCAAGAGCCACTCTTGCAGCGTCGGCACACCGGTTGACAGCGTTGTGGTTAAGCTCATGCTCATGCTCAAGGCACACGCCCTCTCCATGGGCTTCAGCGGCGTGCAGGTCGAGACGGTACAGCGCATACTCGACTTCTACAACAACGATATACTCCCGGTAGTATATGACCGTGGTTCGCTCGGAGCATCTGGCGACCTTGCACCTCTCGCCAACCTGTTCCTTCCGCTTATCGGCGAGGGATATGTGATGTACAAAGGCAAGAAAATCAGCGGCAAGGAGGCTCTCAACATTTTCGGCTGGAATCCTATCAAGCTGAAATCAAAGGAAGGCCTCGCCCTGCTCAACGGCACTCAGTTCATGAGTTCAAACGGCATCAAGGCTCTCATAGACGGCTGGCACCTGGTGAACTGCTTCGACCTGTTCGGTGCAATTTCGCTCGAGGCTTTCGATGGCCGCATCGAACCGTTCTGGAAACAGATACAGCAGGTGCGCCCGCATCGCGGACAGATCGAGACAGGCCGGGTGTTCCGCGCTCTGCTCAAGGGCAGCGAAATCATTGCCCGCGAGAAGAAGCATGTGCAAGACCCATACTCGTTCCGCTGCATGCCGCAGGTACACGGCGCAGTGAAGGATGCAATGTGGCATGTCACCGAAGTGCTCCACACTGAAATCAACTCTGTGACTGACAACCCTACGGTATTCCCTGACGAAGACCTCGTAATCTCCGGCGGCAACTTCCACGGCGAACCCATTGCGCTGATATTCGACTATATGGGCGTGGCTCTCCACGAACTCGGCAACATCTCCGAGCGTCGTGTGGCACAGCTCATCCTCGGTCTGCGCGAGTTGCCTGAGTTCCTGGTGGCAAAGCCCGGTTTGAACTCCGGCTTCATGATACCGCAGTACGCTGCCGCATCCATGGTCAGCCAGAACAAGATGTACGCTTGGCCTGCTTCATGTGACTCCATAGTCAGTTCAAACGGTCAGGAAGACCTCGTGTCGATGGGTGCAAATGCCGCTACCAAACTTCACAAGATCATCTCTAACTTGAAGTACATCGCGGCTATCGAACTCATGAACGCAGCTCAGGCTCTCGAGTTCCGCCGCCCGCTGAAGTCATCGCCCTACATCGAAACGGTGATGGCTGAATACCGCAAGACTGTTCCCTTCGTGGAGGACGACGTTGTGATGACCGACTACATAGAGGCTACAATGAAGTTCCTCGACTCATTCGACATCAGCATCCCCGCATCTGACGAGGATTAATGACACATAAACAACCATGGGAGGGTTTGCCGCAACCGGCATTCCCTCCCCTTTTCATTTCACCTTTTATGTATACGTTAGAGCAACTGAAGTCGCGCCATTCCGTGCGCTCATACACTGACGAGCCGCTTTCCGGCAGTGAGGCCAATGCATTACGCGCTGCAATATCTGAAATCAACTCATACCTTCCAGGGACTCGCTTCCAACTTGTCACCGGCGACGACACTCCGTTTCGCGGTCGTTTCGGCAGCTACGGCATATTCCGCAATGTCCGAAACTACATTGCAGCTGTCATGGATACTGCTGTCGTCAACGCATTGGAGACAGCCGGCTATGCAGGGCAAAAAGTCGTAATGGCAGCAACAGTGCATGGCCTTGGCACATGCTTTATTGGCGGCACATTCTCAGTGCAGAACTTACCCATACAGACTCGTGCCGGTGAAAAGCCAGTATTCATCATCGCTGTCGGACACTCGTCTGATGCCAACGGCAAACGGTTGGGAGACAAGTTGATACGTTCGTTTTCGCATCGCCGCAAGATGACCGCAGTCGATTTTTTCGATACCGCCAAGTCGGGTATGTCATTTGAGGAAGCGACAAAGGCGTGTCCGCAACTGGCGGCAGGTCTCGAAGCCATAGCGTGCGCCCCGTCCGCCATGAACAAACGCCCTGTCCGCATCCGTGTTGACGCAGACGGGACATATCATGCGTTCGTTCCCAATATGTCCGGCTTCACGCCGGTTGACCTCGGCATCGCCAAATTCAACTTCGAGCAGGTTGTACCCGGCGAGTGGGAACGCGGCAACGACGCGCCGTTCCTCACTTTCTGACTTGCATGCTTCAGTTGCGCCGCACCATGCGCACAACATTCTCCACATGGTGCGTGTGTGGAAACATATCGACTGGCTGCACGTCTGTGATACGGTACATATCATCGAGCAGCGCGAGGTCACGCGCCTGTGTGGCAGGGTTGCAGCTTACGTAGACTATCACCTCCGGTGACGCTCCGCGTATCACCTTGATGACATCCTCGTGCATGCCGGCTCGCGGCGGGTCTATTATCATCACATCGGGGTGGCCGTGTTCGGCAACGAACTCATCAGTAAGCACATTCTTCATGTCGCCGGCATAGAACAGCGTGTTGGTGATACCATTGACACGAGAGTTCAGCTTGGCATCCTCTATCGCCTCCGGCACATACTCTATGCCCACAACCTTGCCGGCATTGCGGGCTACGAAATTGGCTATCGTCCCAGCTCCTGTGTACAGGTCATAGACAGTCTTGTTCGCTGCCGATGAGTCGCTGCCGTCAAGACCGGCAAAACGGCGTGCCACCTTGTATAATGCGTATGCCTGTTCCGAATTGGTTTGGTAAAACGACTTTGCGTTGACGCGGTAACGCAGCCCTTCCATCTCCTCCTCTATATAGTCATTGCCACGGAACGTGTGGACTTCGAGGTCGGAAATCGTATCGTTGGCCTTTGTGTTGAGTACATACACCAGCGATGCAATATCCGGGAAACGGTCTGCCAACATCTGCATTACGCCGGTCACTACAGCCTGCTCCGCATCGCCGAACACGACGCAGACCATCGTTTCGCCCGTCGAGGCTGTGCGTATCATAACTGTGCGCAAGTCGCCGGTGTTCCCCTTGATGTCATAGAACCGCAGTCCTTGCTCCTCGGCGTATGCAAACAGTGCATTACGTATCTCGTTGCCCTGAGCGCATTGCAGGTGACACTCGTCGATGTGCAGCACCTTGTCAAACGCCCCTTGTATATGGAAGCCAAGCGCGTTGCTGGTGTCCTCAAACTCACGGCCGGACTTCACTTCCTCCCAAGTGCGCCATTTCTTGTGCGAGAACGTGTACTCCATCTTGTTGCGGTATTCAAAGACCTTCTCCGAGCCGAGCGTCTTGTTGACCTGCGGAAACTCGACCTTGCCTATGCGCGTGAGGGCATCTACCACTTGCTGTCGCTTGAACTCCAGCTGCCCGGCGTATGTTATGTGCTGCCAGCGGCAACCGCCGCAGACACCGAAATGACGGCACTTCGGCTCAACTCGCATCGGGGACTTCTCATGCAACTGCACAATGTGGCCCTCTGCAAAACTATGTTTCTTGCGGTCTATCTGCACGTCAGCCACATCGCCCGGAGCGCCGTAGGGAATAAATATTACCAACTCCCTCTCTGCATCCGGCGACAGCTTCGCCCGTGCAACGGATTTTCCCTCTGCTGCCACTGAATTTATAGTCAAACCCTCCAATAAGGGCAATAATCGCTTTCTTCTTCCCATTCCATGTCATTTTTAGGCTGCAAAGTTACTAAACTTACGGTTTTAATTGCTATATTTGCACCCACAAAATATCGGGCTGTTGAGAACTCCCCGGTAGTGTAGTTTGAACATGACATAAAGTACTTTCATAAATATAATATTTATTATTCACATGTCAAAGAAAGTTTATACATTTGGCGACGGAAAAGCCGAAGGCAATGCCGCCATGCGAAACCTTCTCGGTGGCAAGGGTGCCAACCTGGCCGAGATGAACCTTCTTGGTATGCCGGTTCCCCCGGGATTTACCATCACTACAGAAGTCTGCACGGAATACACCCAGTACGGCCGAGATAAGGTGGTTGCTGACATCAATAATGACGTCAAGGCTGCCATTGCTCACATCGAAAACCTCACGGGCAACAAGTTTGACGATTCCAGCAACCCGCTGCTCGTCTCTGTCCGCTCAGGCGCTCGCGCTTCGATGCCCGGCATGATGGACACCGTCCTCAACCTCGGCATGAACGATGCTACAGTCGAGACCATGGCAAAGAGGAGCGGCAACCCCCGCTTCGCATGGGACAGCTACCGCCGCTTCGTCCAGATGTATGGTGATGTCGTCCTCGGCATGAAGCCGCAGAGCAAGACTGACATTGACCCCTTTGAGGCTATCATGGACAAGGTCAAAGAGGAGAAAGGCATCAAGTTTGACAACGAGCTCGAGGTCGAGGACCTCAAGGAACTCGTGAAGCGTTTCAAAGCCGCTGTCAAGGAGTACACAGGCAAGGACTTCCCCGAGTCTGCATGGGAACAGCTTTGGGGCGGCATTTGCGCCGTGTTTGACAGCTGGATGAACGAGCGTGCTATCATCTACCGCCGCATGAACCAGATACCCGAGGAATGGGGTACCGCAGTCAACGTTCAGGCTATGGTATACGGCAACATGGGCAACAACTCCGCTACTGGCGTTGCCTTCAGCCGCGACGCTGCTACCGGTGAGAACATGTTCAACGGCGAATACCTCATCAACGCTCAGGGCGAGGACGTGGTTGCCGGCGTGCGCACACCGCAGCAGATCACAATCGAGGGTTCACGCCGCTGGGCCAAGATGCAGAACATCTCCGAGGAGGAACGCGCATCGAAATATCCCTCGCTCGAAGAGTCCATGCCGACTTGTGCAGCAGAGCTTATCGCTATCGCTCACCGCCTCGAGGACTACTATAAGGATATGCAGGACATGGAGTTCACTATTCAGGACGGCAAGCTCTGGATGCTCCAGACCCGTAACGGCAAGCGCACAGGCGCTGCCATGGTCAAGATTGCCATGGATCTCCTCCGCGCCGGCGAAATCGACGAGAAGACCTGCCTGCTCCGCATGGAGCCTAACAAGCTCGACGAGCTCCTCCACCCCGTATTTGACAAGGATGCCCTCAAGCGTGCTACCGTCATGGTCAAGGGTCTCCCCGCATCTCCGGGCGCTGCTGCCGGCCAGATCGTGTTCCAGGCTGACGACGCAGAGGCTTGGGCTGAGAAGAAGAAGAAAGTTGTCCTCGTCCGCATAGAGACTTCTCCCGAAGACCTCCGTGGTATGGCTGTCGCACAGGGCATCCTCACCATGCGTGGCGGAATGACATCACACGCAGCTGTTGTCGCTCGCGGCATGGGCAAGTGCTGTGTTTCCGGAGCTGGTGACATCATCGTTGACTACAAGGCCAAGACCCTCGAAATGAAGGGCAAGGTATACAAGGAGGGTGACTGGATTTCACTCAACGGCTCAACTGGCGAGGTATACGACGGTCCCGTGCCCACAGCTGATCCTGAACTCGACGGCGATTTCGCTGCTATCATGAACCTCGCTGACAAGTATACAAAATGCCTCGTCCGCACCAACGCCGACACTCCCCGCGACGCTCGCCAGGCTCGCCACTTCGGCGCGCAGGGAATCGGTCTCTGCCGCACAGAGCACATGTTCTTCGAGGGCGACCGCATCAAGGCTGTACGCGAGATGATTCTTGCATCTGACGTTGAGGGACGCAAGCAAGCTCTTGCTAAACTCCTCCCGATGCAGCGCAGCGACTTCGAAGGCATCTTCGAAGCTATGGACGGATATGGTGTGACTATACGTCTCCTCGACCCGCCGTTGCACGAGTTTGTACCCCACCAGACTGCAACACAGAAGGAACTCGCCGAAGAAATGGGCCTGACCCTCGAAGAGGTTAAGGCAAAAGTTGACTCACTCGAAGAGTTCAACCCCATGCTCGGCCACCGTGGCTGCCGTCTCGGCATCACATACCCCGAAATCACGGAGATGCAGTCTCGCGCTATCATTGAAGCCGCCCTCAACTGCAAGAACCGGGGCATAAAGGTATATCCCGAAATCATGATCCCGCTCGTTGGCACTCTCAAGGAGATACAGCATCAGGCCAACGTCATCAATGCGACCGCTATCAAGGTCTTCGAGGAGCGCGGTGAAACCGTCGCATACAAGGTGGGTACAATGATTGAAATTCCTCGTGCAGCCCTCACCGCCGACAAGATTGCAGAAGTCGCTGACTTCTTCTCATTCGGCACAAATGACCTCACCCAGATGACATTCGGATACTCACGCGACGACGCGCCCAAGTTCCTCAAATACTACAAGGAGAAGGGCATCCTCAAGGTTGACCCGTTTGAGGTGCTTGACCAGGAAGGCGTTGGCCAGCTCGTCCGCATGGGTGTAGAGAAGGGCCGGACCACCAAGCCCGAACTCAAAGTCGGCATCTGCGGCGAACACGGCGGCGAGCCCTCAAGCGTGAAGTTCTGCGCCAACCTCGGCATGAACTACGTGAGCTGCTCACCCTACCGCGTGCCCATTGCCCGCGTAGCAGCAGCTCAGGCTGCCGTCGAAAACTGATTGACAACAACCGAACCCTAAATAAAGAGGCGTTGACACCTACCGGGTCAACGCCTCTTCATTTATACATTAAAATTCTGTTTTGGGGCTCAGGTGCGGACAAGTCTTCTTGCGAGCAAGACGTTGGCGGCAAGGAGGATGACTATCACGAATACCCAGACGACGATGTTCACGGCTTCGTAGGTGGTGTGGAATACGCTCGCCATATAGTTTAAATCATCAACTGTCTTTTGGAAGGCTTCCTTGAAGGACAGCGCGTAACGGCACAGAAACCAGAATACAACCAAAATCTGTGCTATGCCGAACACTACGGAGAAAATGCGCAATGCCGCCAGGCATGAACTTCTCTTGCGAAGTGAAACGCAGATGAGACAGCCGGCTGTGGTGAGCAACGCCGCTGCCGGAACCCAAATGTTCCCTATCACGCAGATTTCGGTGTACGTAAGTCCCATTACCCAGCCTGTTATGGACATGAACGCGCAGCAGCCTCCGAACAGCGAGTACAACGGCGAGACACCGAATACCGGCCCTGCGCATGCACAGACAACGCAGAAGGCTGCGGCTGAAATCAAGCACCACCGCCAAAAGCTGCCGTTGCGGTATACCCATACGGCGGTGAAACAGTTGAACGCTGTTCCGAAAATTGCGGCAATAGACAACATGGTCGGCACGCCAGTCGGGAACATTGATGCGCCGTAGACCTGCACGCCGCCTGTTGGGATAAATCCGGCTATCTTGCCCCAAGCGACCATACTGAACAGTGCATATATCACGGCACTTGCTATGAGCACGATTGCCTTCGGTCTGGTCAAACGGCGAATACGGTAAATGCTTGCGGCAATTATCGCCAGTGAGGTGAGAAAGAAGAGAAAAGCTGCCATATTGTTGATAATTAAAATGTTATATATCTGATTTAGTTGAACGTATCGTGAACGGCTCATCTCCGAACTCAAACAGCGAGGGAGTGTAATCTTCCGAGGGAATGATGTCTGTCAACACCACCATTGCCCGCTTGTATTGCATTCCCGGGATATAAATCCGTTGCAAGGCGGCTATTGCTGCTCGCTTTATATTCATGGCATCATTGACCGGCTTGTCAAACGTTGCCGATATTTGCGGCGCGAAATATCCCTGTTCGGTGCGGAAACGGTTGGTGCTTAATGCTACCGTCAACTCATGGCACAGCCCGGACATTTCACGCAGCCGCTGCGAACAGTGGACGGCGTATTGCGCCACTTGTGCTTCGATATAATAGTAATCGTCGGTGTCTGTCGGGAAAGTACGGCTCTCGCTGATAGAATCCTGTATACGGCTGATGCGGGAAAGAGTGATGCACCCTACCCCATGCAGTTCGAGCCACGACCGCTCGCCGTTGATGCCGTAGCGCGATTTGACCCATACCTTGTCACGCTGCGCAAAATCCCATACCGTATGTATGCCGTCCACATACATCTTCTTTGACATACGCCGCCCTACGCCCCACAGCTCCTGTATCGGCAGTTCGGCCAACAGCGTTGCTGTCTCGTCCTCATCACACAGCACACCCACGGCCTCGCCCCGCTTTTTGCAGACATCGGTGATGACCTTTGCCAGCGTCTTGGTCGCGGCAAAGCCGACCGTGACGGGAATGCCGACGCTCTCTCTACAGTCGGCAACGATATGCTCCCCAATGTCCTGAAGCACTGACACGGGTATCCCCCTCATGTCGAGGAAAGACTCGTCTATGGAATAGTCTATTGTCGAGGGCGCATATTTGCGCAATATGTCATGTACCTGGACGCTTATCTCCTTGTATAGCTTGTGGTTGCCGGAAATGGCGGTCAGCTGCCCCGACTCTATCAAGTCGCGTATCTCGAACACCGGCTGTCCCATTTTTATCCCCATACGTTTGGCCTCGTTGCTGCGTGCAACGACACACCCGTCATTGTTGCTCATCACAATGACAGGGCAGCCCTCGAGTGCCGGATTTGCCACCCTCTCGCACGACACGAAGAAATTGTTGCAGTCAGCCAGTCCGGTCATTTCGCATCTGTCAATTACCCTATTGTTTCAGCGCAATGCCTGTATCGCCGCTTTGATTGCATCGCGTTGCATCAGGCTTGTGCCGTATTCGATATGGCGAATTATGCCGTCCTTGCCGACAACGACTGTCAGCGGATAGCCGTTGCTGCCGATGTACTTTGTGAACGCCTTGTCATTTACGAGTGCCGTCCAGGTGAAACTGCGGTTCTCAAGGACTGGTCGAGCCGTTGCAGCATCCTCGTATGTCGAGGAAAAGAACATCACGTCTGGCATCTCCACCTTCCACGCAGACAATTCCGGCATTTCCGTACGGCATGGACCGCAACCGGTAAACCAGCAGTTTAGCACCATAACTTTGCCCGCCACGTCCTTGTTTGTCCATTTCTTGCCGTTAATGTCAGTTGCCGAAAATTTCGGGAATTTGTCGCCTGCTTTAAGTAACGGTTCGCAAGTGAACGTAATTGGTATTGCCTTGCTCTCGTTATCACAATACTGCGCGAGCAGCGTATCTGCCTCGGGGACAGAATCCTTGGGAACAGCATATTTCAATACCGCATCGGGCAGCGGCTCAGTCAGCTTCAGCCCGACGGCCTTTGTGCCGCTATCAGTCTCAATCAACAGCATGCCCTCTATAAGGGCTTGGCTGACAGGCATCTCGCTGAAGAAATACCCATCTGCAATGATTATTTTCTTCATCTTAGTCATTGGTTGACCGCTTGCGTATAGTCCTGATACAATGACGGTTACGGCAAAGGCAATTCTGAGAAGTCCCATGTTATTCATTCGTTTAGTTCACTCCGCGAATATACTCATTTTTTGCTGAATTATGCCACTGTCAGAATTTGAGATAGAAGTCTTTGCACAATGCCTGATACTCGGGAGTCGGTATGCCCGGCGATATTTCCAGAGTCAGCAAGTCCGCGACAGGCTCGGCAACTGCCCTATCTGATGCATCAGCTCGGTGCAGCTCGCACAGCGTCCGCTTCACAGGCCTGTCAACCCTGCCGCGTACTTGGCATACTCGCGAAACGGCAAATCCGCGTCGCTGAGCCTCAACGACGATTTTGTCATAGTCCTCGCTCGGGAATATCATCGTCAACCTGCCGTTGTCAGCCAACAGCCTGTCAGCCACGGCAATAAGCGATATTGGGCTGAACGCCGAAACGTGACGCGCCAACTGGCGGCCGGTATCAATCTGCGTCACGCCAGAATCGAAAAAGGGAGGATTGGAAACGATATGGTCATACGCGCTTCCGAGCGGCGGCTGATGTTCGTTGATGTCAGCGCAAAAGACCGTAAGGCGTTCCGTCCAGGGCGATGTGTGGAAATTGTCTGCCGCTTCCGCTGCCGCTTCACTGTCAACCTCGACCGCGTCTACGGCTGCAGACCCATTCCGCTGGGTGCACATCAAGGCAATCAGCCCGCAGCCGCAGCCGGCATCGAGGATTGTCCGTGCGCTCGACACGTCAGCCCATGCGCCGACAAGCACGCCGTCAACGCCCACCTTCATCGCGCTGCGCGAATGCGCTACGCTGAAACGCTTGAATCTGAACACTCGCTCCTTCACAATTTCGCTGTTAGTTATTTCAACCGCGAATTTACAAAAACGCGCTGGCTGTTGCAACCCCTTTTGATGTACATTGATTAGGTTTCCAAGTACACGGAGGCATCTGCTTTAGATATGGTGAAAGGAGCGGGTCGTATGGCTCGCTCCTCTGTGAGGTTGTCCGGCGGTAGCCGGGGTGTCAAATCGGTTTATTTTACAGCTACCTTGGTGGCTTTGCCGCCGGCGCGTACTACGTAGATGCCGGGCGTTACGCCGTCAAGCGATGTGCCGATGCGGCGGCCTGACAGGTCATAGACTTCCTGATCGGCTGCGTCTGCATTGATTTCAGACACGCCGCTGCCGGTGTCGTAGGTGTATGCAATGCGTGCCACGGGGAGGTCATAGCGGTAAACGCTGCTGTTCTCTGTCTCGTAGTATATGAGGCCGCCGTTGTCCACACGCTCCTGAAAGTTGGCAGAGCCATCCTTGTAGTATGCCGCAACGCGGTATGTGCGTGCGGTGTTCTCGTATGTGAATGCATTGAAGTACTGGCCGTGTGTCGGGTCGCCCTCGGTGCATTCTGATTCGGAAGTGACAAGGAGGCTCTTTCCCGCATCTTCTGGAGTGACAGCAAACGGTTCGGGGAATGTCATGGTGATTTCTATGCCTTCCATCATGTCCATGTCATAATTGAGTGTGGCAGTTGCAACACTTGAGGCATTGACGGGCTTGAACCAGTTTGACCTGTTTTCAACAACAGTGAACTCTTCAGCGTCGATGAGCTGGATGTAGCATCTCAGCGACTCGGTGAAGGAATACCACGATGTGGTCGCGGGGTCGCCGAAGCGGAATGTAATCGATTTGATGCTCGCGCCGTTGGTGAACAGCGAAGCAATTTCCTGCGAGGTGTAGATGACCTGTGTGCCTGAGTGCTCGTAGTAGAAGTAGAACGGAGCCTGGCCCTGGCCGTTGTTGATGACTGTTGTCGAGTTCTCGTAGTCGCCGAGGTCGAGTGTCGCCTCAACTATGTCTGCACTTGCGGGCATTGCGAGCAATGCGGCAGCAGCAAGTGCCATGTATGTTTTCTTGTTCATGATTATTTCTTGATTTGGCTGTTGTTTATTTCACTGCGACTTTGCTTGTCTTGTTGCCCTGGCGCACGATGTAGATGCCTGCGTCGAGACCCTCGGTTGAAGATGCTATGCGCTGGCCGGCGAGGTTGTACACCTCGGTTGCGGCATCTGTGTCAGTAGCGATTTCATTCACGCCATCGCCCTCTGCAAGTGTCAGGTGCATCAGGTCGGAGAACTCGCTGTAGTCCACGTCATAGTTCCAGGGGTCGTCCGGGTCGTTGTATGTGAAATAGGCTGCATAGAGGTCATAGCAGAGGTTCTTCGCGCCGTTGAGGAACTTCATGTCCTTGAAGTCGCATGAAGTCGCCGGGGCATCCACCCCATCGTTGATTGTGATGAGGCGGAGGAACTGGTCGCCGGCGTTCAGCTCTTGCTCAATGGTGAATTTGTCGAGATATGAAAGCGAGACTTTTGACGGGTCGGTCACTTCATCGTTGCCGTTGTCCACAATGTACAGATATGTCTCATGGTTGCCGTTTGTGAAGTCGAAACTGAGAGTGCTTTCACCGAAACCATCGCATGTCTTCTCCTGTGTTTCAACTGTAGAGCCGTATGAAGTCACCTTGATTTTTGTGCCTTGCTGGCCTACGATTTCAAGAATCACGCGGTATTTGCCGCCGTTGTGCGTCAGATCGGTTGTCGGGGTGTAGACGTTGCCGCTCACCATGCCGCGGGCAAACGCCGCGCCGATGACTGTCCAGTCAGGTGTGAATGTGAAGTCGTAGTCACCGTCGAGCGTGCATGAGAACCCTTCGTGCCAGTAGGGTTCGACTGTAGAACCGAGATTTACAAGGTCGAAGCTCTCCTCGAGGACTTTGTATGTGCCAGCCTCTGTAACGGGGATGGGTTCATATACGAACACGCAGTATCCGTCTGCTCCTGCCATGTCCACCCAGTTGGCGGTGAACGAGTTTTCGGTGATGTTGGTCGCCGGGGTTACAACCGGCTTGACACTGAGAGTGCGGCGCGGAGCTTCCTGCCGCATCTCCTTGCGCATGGACGCATCCACGCTGAACGTGACACCTAAAGCGAGTGTCAGCAGAATAATGGTACTTTTTTTCATAAGCCGTACTATATTAAAATGTTGAACATATAAATATTTCACGCTTGGACGGCAATCAGGAGGTGTGCACGCACATTGGGTATCACTTTGTCCGCTTGCCTATGCTTTTGTGTCGCCGAAGCAACACCCTGCAAATTTACAAAGAATTATCCAACCGCCAAAACTTTTGACAAAAATCGGAATGAAATTTTTTCGGTTTCGGGGCTTTCCTCGGGAATTTCGCGGTATGTCAAGGAAATATAAGAAGTTTCTCGTGTCAGTATTCGATGTTTGACGGCATAAAAGGCGGATTATCCAAATAAAATTCGTAAATTTGCCCCACTTAACCAAGTACCGGAAGAACTAATCAAACCAACACATAATGGCTGTACAACAATCACTCAAAAACACAGTCGCGCTCAACGACAAGGCGTGGGCGCGCTGGACGGCGTTGGGCCTGCTGGCTTTCGCCATGTTCTGTTCATACATCTTTATGGACATCCTCTCCCCTATCAAGGACTTGCTTCAGTCCACTCGCGGCTGGGATTCAACCGCCTTCGGCACACAGCAGGGTTCTGAGACTTTCCTCAACGTGTTCATATTCTTCCTCATCTTCGCAGGCATCATCCTTGACAAGATGGGGGTCCGCTTCACTGCAATCCTTTCCGGAGCGGTCATGGTGGTCGGCGCGTCAATCAACTATTACGCGCTCACCGATGCATTCATCGGCTCGAGTCTTGACACATGGTTCACCGAAAATCTCAACTACATCCCCGGCTTCGACGAGCTCGGCATCTCGCCGTTCTACGAAGGCATGCCCTCCTCGGCCAAGCTGTCAGCCGTCGGCTTCATGATCTTCGGCTGCGGCGTGGAGATGGCCGGCATTACCGTTTCACGCGGCATCGTGAAATGGTTCAAAGGCCGTGAAATGGCTCTCGCTATGGGATCTGAGATGGCACTTGCACGCCTTGGCGTTGCCACCTGCATGATTTTCTCACCGGTATTCGCAAAAATGGGCGGCGATATTCAGGTGTCACGCTCGGTTGCTTTCGGCGTGGTGCTGCTCATGGTTGCGCTCATAATGTTCATCGTATACTTCTTCATGGACCGCAAGCTCGACCAGGAGAGCGGCGTTGAGGAGGAAAAGGACGACCCGTTCAAGATAAGCGACCTCGGCAAAATCCTCAAGAGCGGCGGCTTCTGGCTTGTTGCCCTGCTGTGCGTGCTTTACTACTCTGCAATCTTCCCCTTCCAGAAATATGCGGTCAACATGCTCCAGTGTAACCTCTCGTTCACTCCTCCTGCGGAAGGCTCATTCTGGGCCAGTGAGACTGTCACTGTGGTTCAGTATATAATAATGATAATAGTCGCAGCTGCATCGTTCACGAGCAACTTCTCGAAGAACAAGGGCATGAAATATGGTATGCTTGCGCTTGCCGTAGTCGCACTTGTCACCTACTGCTACATGGGCTATATGCGCCAGTCTGCGGCCTCTATATTCGCAGTTTTCCCCCTCTTGGCAGTCGGCATCACCCCCATTCTCGGCAACTATGTTGACCACAAAGGCAAGGCCGCATCGATGCTCGTCTTCGGCTCGCTGCTGCTCATCGCTTGCCACCTGACATTCGCATTCGTGCTGCCGATGTTCCACGACAGCGCAGTCGGCGGTGTGGCAGTCGCATACATTACTATCCTCGTGCTTGGTGCATCATTCTCTCTCGTACCCGCGTCACTGTGGCCCAGCGTGCCGAAACTCGTGGACTCGAAAATCATCGGTTCGGCATACGCGCTTATCTTCTGGATACAGAACATCGGTCTGTGGCTCTTCCCGCTGCTCATTGGTAAGGTGCTTGACAACACCAACCAGGACATCGCCGCAGCCGTAGAGGCTGGCACAATGGAAGCCGAAAAGGCTGCAACCAGCTACGACTACACCTACGCGCTGATCATGCTTGCTGCGCTCGGCATCGCCGCGCTCATCATCGGCTTGATACTGAAAGTCATCGACCGCAAGCAGCACCTCGGCCTCGAGCTGCCCAACATCGCTCCGACAACGGCAGAAGAAGTCGTCGCTTCAGAAGCCGAGAACGCCAACAAGTAATCAACCCCCACATGCTAAATAACAGACAGGGTATGCCAGCCGGCATACCCTGTCGTGTTTCTACTTATGAACAATGGCGGTACTTGTGGTCTGTTGGCAAGGCGGCACTAAGCCAAATACTCGTGCAAATTCTTCACTGGAATAAGCAGATACGGTTCTGCTCCTTCGACAAGGAAGGGAGAGGATGGAAGATTGTCTGTCTTTATAGGGTAAAACCCATACTTGCCGTCCCAAATGCCTTCAAACGTACAGACACCATACCCTTTAAGCGTCACCTTATCGCCTTTTTTCAGATTAGGCGTTTGAAACTTTGCAGATGCTTGCGAGGCAACGGTTGCAGCGTGTTGGTTATTGGTAGGCGTTGGAGGAAACGTGGATGGCGAACCGAGGTTGACTCTTCTGTTCAAAATCTCGTCATGTATTTCTGCCACATCATTAGTCATCTTCCATATCTTAAAGAAGAGAATGATGCTAAGCACCGCCCCGACGAAGGACATAATCTCAAGTATAATCTCTATTACTATCATGTTGCAAAGTTAATAACATTATATGAAACACGTGTGATTATTAGAATGAAATTTGGCATGGATAGAGAAACTGTAACCTCGGGGAGGTGTCAAAATAGGCGCAGCCAAGTAGGGACACGGCGTGCCGTGTCCGAAGGAGGGCAAGCACAATCGATTGATATGCAAAGACTTGGTTGCGGACACGGCACGCCGTGTCCCTACCCTGCCGCCCCAATCATCGCAGTCTGCGCATTTTGACACACCTCCCTACATTTGCGGCTCATGACATGATGCTGTATATTTGCGGGGATTTTTTTGCGTGTGCGCGGCAATATTTTTGGCGGGGCTTTCGCAGTTTGCGGAATTTTCATTAACTTTGCCGCGTCATATCGTGCTGAAAGCCCCGTTGGGGTGCGGCGGGTTGACAACGAACATAAAGGCGTAACTGTACGCTTTGGTTTTGACGCTATTAGAACTTCGCAAACTCTACTGACTGTCAAAAACAAAGCAACGGGAACGCCTCATGAGATGTCATGTATATGGCTCGACAGGTCATGCGCCAACAGCGCATGGCTTAATGGGTGCATAGTATATGCTGCATCGGCGTGGGGCTTTCAGCGTTGCTCGTTTCTTTGACAGTCGGGCAATGCGAAGGCCTTAATAGCGTGGAACGAGCGACAGAATCGGCTCCACGTCTTTTTGCATAACACCAAGCGATGATGTCAGCGAGGCAGCCGGCTGGCGACTGAACAGCGTCATTACGCATGAAAGTTATACAGGACAATCCCTACCGTCTGCTCGGGGTATATGCCAACTCCCCTGCCAAGGAGCGTGTCGCCAACATGAGGCGGCTGACTGCATTTATGAAGGTCGGCAAGCAGGTGTCGTTCCCGCTCGACCTGCCGATGCTCGGCGGCGCGACACGCACAGACGAAACAATCGCCGAAGCGAATTCACGGCTGGCACTGCCCAAAGACCAGTTCCACTATGCCCAGTTCTGGTTTGTGAAACTGACACCGCTCGACGAGATTGCTTTCAATCACCTCACCAGCGGCGACACGGCAAAAGCCATTGAAATATGGGGAAAGAAAGCCACGGCAAGCTCATACCAAAACATAATCGTATGCTCTCTGGCTCAAGGCAACTACTCCACAGCGATAAAATTTGCCGAAGCACTGTACGCCAACGCCGGGTATGTCGCCGAATTGGCGGAGGCTGCCACGGGCAACCGCGACATCGTAACCGCAAAAGCAGCGTCGTTGGACTTCATTGACACGCTTTGCGACGAGTTGCGCCTCGAGACCATACTTCCTCACATCACCAACAGCGAGTGGAAGCGTCACCTTACAGACCGCTCCGTCAAGCCGCTTATTGCCAGCATCGAAGCCGCCATTTCCGTCGCCGAAAAATCAAAAGGCTCAGCAGCGAACTACACAGCCGGAGTCAAGCTAATGAACTCGACAAAACAAGCATTGGCAAAACTTCGGGAACTCTTAGGTTTGTCTGATATGCAATATCGGCTTATTGCGGACAAACTTTCAATGGCAATACTGCAATGTGGCATAAACTACTTCAATGACAGTGAAGACGATGATGCGCCAACAAAGGCAATGATTCTTCAGGGGTACGCTCTGAGTATTGCGGTTGGAGACATGGCAAAAGAACGGTGCAAAACTAATGTTGAAATTCTCCGAAAGTATGATCCTGAAGAATACCGAGTCCGTAAAGAACTACAGTCTTTGGCTCAAAAACTGCACGAGTTTGAGAATCGCCCTAAATCCTATGAACCACCTAAGGTTAAGGTTGGATCGTTATTAGTTCCGGGTTTTGTATCATTTGATTATGAATGTCAAATGGAAATTGAAACTGTAGGACATTTCATTGAAAGATGCCGACCCGAATTAAACTCAATGAGAAGAAAATTGGGCATGGACAATCAAACGTATGTCTTGTTGAGTTCGGCAATTGCAACAAAAGCCATTAATGCATTAGTTTCAGCTATAAATAGAACATTCCTAAACGGTCCCTCGAGTGTGATTGCGAAGTATGCGGCAGCTACAATGCAGGCCATTGGAGAATTAGACATGGATAAAAAATGTGCACGTTACTATAATTCTAATAATGAAACTCTGCGGAATATTGCAGGATTGCCTTATGCGCGTAAGAAGAAACCTGTTCCAGAGAAGAAAGCCGTCAAGGAAAGCACCACTGTCAGCACATCTACCGACACGTCATCTAACAGCAATAAACAAGCTGTGTCCAAAAAATACATCACTTGGGACAAGCTAATTATTGCCTTCATCATTGCAGTCATATTATTTGTAATAATCACATTCATTCATGCACATAATAGTTTAAAACATTATGAACAAGAGAAAAATATTGACACCCCTGTTTATCAGTCTGTTGACGACCGCTACTACAACAGCGGCTACGAGTACGAATACGAGGACGGTAGCAGCGACTACGACGAGTACGAGAACGACGGCGGCTACAGCAGCTGAACAAGACAGCAAGGAGTGCAAGGAACTGAATGCGCGGATTGAAGCTGCTGAGGCTGGCATCCGCGATATGTCGCGGCAGTGTGCTGAAAATGCGTGTATGCTGCAAGCTGCCAACGATACGATTTCTATGCTGCGGGCGGACATAGATTCGCTTGGAATTGTATGCGGGGAGATATCCCAAGCGCAGAGCAATGACCGCAAGCATACGGAAAGCAAGTTTCAGGCTACCGACACTGCCGTATCAACCAACCAAGATGCATTGCAGAGCCGCAGCATCTGGGGCGGAGTGATTGTTTTGGCTATAATTGCGGCCATAGCAGTCGTTGCGGTTTGGCTCACCAAACGCATCAAGTCGGGTTATTCCTCAATTGATGAGGTGCGCAAAGCGCAGGAGCGTATGCAGGAAGAGTCCATAAAACTCGACAACCGCCTTATGGAGATAATTGACCAGCAGCTCAAGACCGCAAAGGCTATTCAAGCAGCCGCGCCAAGTACAACAAATGCCGCTCCCGACCATTCACTCGCCATGAAAGTGGCAGACGAGATAGTCCGCATAGAGTTGAACCTGTCACGCATGGATCCATCAATAAGAGGCTACAAACAGCTGTCAAAAGCCGTAGAACGCATCAAGAACAATTTCATGGCCAAGGGCTATGAAATCATCGATATGCTCGGCAAACCGTACAACGAGGGCATGAAGGTGACTGCAAACTTCGTCGTTGACGAAAGCCTGAAAGAGGGTGAACTGATAATAACTGGCATCACCAAGCCACAAATCAACTACAACGGCAAGATGATACAGGCCGCACAAATAACTGTAAGTCAAAACATATAACATATTCTCAAATGGCAAGAAACAAAATTGACTACGGCATTGACCTCGGAACGACAAATTCCGCTATCTGCCGTATGGAAAAGGGTATTCCTCAGATAAAAAAGTCTGACATTCAAAAAGACATTATGCCTTCTTGTGTCAGTGTGAATAGAAAGGGGGCTTTAAGAGTTGGAGAAGTAGCTTACAACACCATGAAGCATGACAAACGCCGGGCTACGAAATCTTGGCGGAAAGAGGCATCAAACACATACGTCGAGTTCAAGCGCACTATGGCTACGGACAAGAAGTATGAGTGCAGCAACCTCGGGAAGTCTTTCACCTCGGAGGAACTCTCGGCTGAAGTGCTCAAGACGCTGAAATCATTCGTGACTGATGAGAACGTGAACTGCGCAATCATCACCGTACCCGCTAAATTCTCCGTAAACCAAAAGACTGCGACACTGGAAGCGGCGAAAATGGCAGGTTTCGAGAAGGTTGAATTGCTGCAAGAGCCGATAGCCGCATCAATGGCATACGGCCTCACTGCTGATGAGAAGGACGGTATCTGGATGGTGTTTGACTTCGGCGGTGGCACATTCGACGCGGCTTTGGTGAAAGTCGAGGATGGCATTATGCAGGTATTCGACACAGAGGGAGACAACTACCTCGGCGGCAAGAACCTGGACTATGCCATAGTGGACGAAATCATAATACCCTATCTGCGAAACAACTATTCCGTGGAAGGTTACTTGCAAGACCCGGTAAAGAAGGAGGTGTTGCGAGATGCAATGAAGACGTATGCAGAGGATGTGAAAAACCAGCTTTCGTTCAAGGAAAAGGAAGACATCATCTCTAATCTCGGAGACCTCGGCGAAGATGAGGACGGCGAGGAAATTGAGCTGGATTTGACAGTGACACAGGCACAGCTGTATGGCGTAATACGTCCGTACTTCCAGAAGGCTGTTGATATATGCCGTGAACTCATCTCGCGCAACAAGCTCAAGCCGTCGCAGATCAGCAAGCTGATACTCGTGGGCGGCCCGACACACAGCCCACTGATACGCCAGATGTTGAAGGAGCAGGTGACCCCGAATGTTGACACAAGCATCGACCCGATGACTGCCGTTGCTACTGGCGCGGCATTGTACGCATCGACTATCGACGCTGTCGTGTCTGACAGCGAAATTGAAGTCGGGACGGTCAAGCTCAACCTCGGATATGCCTCGACATCAGTCGAAACGACGGAGTATGTGTCGGTGAAACTTGAGGGAGGAACTTCGTTGCCAAAGGTTGATGTTGAAATTGTCCGTGCCGACAATGCATGGTCGAGCGGCAAGTATTCTATCGACGCGAGCGGAGATGTCATTGAATAAAGAAACCGCAGATTAGGACACTATGCAAAGGGCCTTGGCAATGTCGGCGA
>ERZ808240.320-NODE-320-length-65532-cov-7.294332_pt1 | contig 65532 bp, 50 predicted proteins | sample MGYA00521084_ERZ808240 | MGnify/ENA primary metagenome ERZ808240 (study PRJEB31516, sample SAMN03275571) | gut metagenome | biome: mammalia-associated habitat; material: feces | host: Papio cynocephalus | place: Kenya | collected 2012-08-06 ...
CACGACATTCAGAACCACAATCTGACGCTCTAACCAACTGAACTACATCCACCATATTGGTTATCTATTGCTTATTGTTTTAAAGCGAGTGCAAAGGTACGGGATTTATTTGAAACTTCCAAATAAAATCCCGTTTTTTTTTCATCTTTTCTTTTATTTTGCTGGAGTTGCAGGTGCTTTTGGTGCTGCTGGAGCTTGTTGCGCACCATTTGCGCCCTGTGCAGGAGCTGCTTGCTTAGTTTGGCTTGCACCAAAACCCGGCAAAGTATTAGGGTTGGTTTGCTGCTGTTCAGTGGCAGTCTTCTCTATTACACTTTCAGAGTTAGCTGCTGTTGGAGCCACATAAGCGCAGATAACGCTCAATACAACCATTGTTATAGCCAATCCCCAAGTAGTTTTTTCAACAAAGTCTGTCGTTTTACGAACGCCCATAATTTGGTTGGAAGATGAGAAGTTAGAAGCAAGGCCGCCACCTTTAGATTCTTGAATAAGCACAATGCCTATCATCAGCACTGCTGCAAGCACGATAAGAATTACAAATAATGTGTACATTTTCTTTATTTTATTTTTATTATTATTTATCTGTTTTAGGGTTGTTTGTTACCTTGTTTATATTTATCATTAATGATTAATTTTTCCAAAAATCTTATTTGGTCTGCAAAGTAAGCATTTTTTTTTGGATAATTCAAATTTAAACGCTTAATAATTTCCAAAGCCTTTGAATATCTACCTTGCTTGATATAAATTTGCGCCAATGTCTCTGTAAAATAGCTTTCGTCGCTATCTTTTTTATCGCTGCTGTCTAAATCAGGCACATATTCAGGTTTTTCTTTCAGCTCTATTTTTCCATTCTCATTGTTAATAAAGTTGTCTATAAGGTTTTGTCCCTTCATCGCGGTCTGCTGTTGTTGTGCATCAGTCTCTTCTTCATCTTCTGTATCCATCAGGTAAGACACATAATCTACGGCAGCATCAGCAGGTGTAGGCTTTCTCTTCTTGTGCTTCGGCTCCGAGTCTTTTTCCGTATCCTCTTGTGGAACTGTATCAAGATATTGATTGATAATGGATGCTGTGCGGTCCTGCACAGGTTCCGCACTGGCCTTTACCTCTTCTACCATCACAGTTTTATCCTGCTGCTCTACTATTTTTGCAGCATGACCAACTGTATAGTGTCCTGCCTCTATCATATTGAAAGCTACAGTACGGTCTGTCAAGTAGACAGAAGAGCGTTTCAATTCTTCCTCAAAAGTAGGGTCATGAAGCAAATAAAGATTTTGCAACAGCAATAAGCGGACTGTTTGAAAATAAGGATACATGGCCAACAGGGAACGCAACTCATAGAGTGTATCCCTGTTCATTGTTTCCGGATGATTAATAAGTTTTACGAAATCCATATCCTCTGTAATATAACAAGCTTTGCCGTTCTTTTTCTTATTGATTGACATTAACTATCAAGTCGCTTCTTGCCTTTTCGCTTCACTGCCTAACAAGCCTGTAAACAGCTTTACCAGTTAGCCACTGTTGCATTGAAGATTTGGTCTGACAGGTCTTTTACCATTTGCGTTACCAGCTCTTCCTGCACCGAACTTAGCGACTGTGTTGTTTCAAAGGTTGAAGTAGCTGTAAACTGCCTTTCAAAGTCTTCTTTATGATTTGCGTTATTCGTAAACCTCACATTTACCGTCATTGACAGTTCTGCTTGTGCAGAGTGTCCTTCTGCCGTTACCGCTTTATTCCGCTGAGAGTACTGGGTTATTTCGCCCTCTATCTTGAGGTCGCCATTACGCTTCACCTGTATCAGTCGTGTATGGTTGGCAAATTGATCTTTCAGCTGATTATTGAAAAGGCTTGCCATTGGTCCCCATACATAACTGGAACGTATAGGAAAATCGGCTATCTGTATGGTTTTTGTTTTAGTGTAGTCTATGCTTGACGCATTAAATTTGAGCGATACGCTGCAAGCCACCAAGCAGTCTGCAGCCACTATGACAGCTACTGCCAGCAGCCAATGCCTTACGGCCTGTAACACACGCCGTTTATCGTTATTTATCAAGTCCATATTGCTTTATTCGTCTGTAAATAGTTCTGTCAGAAATACCCAACTCCTGTGCTGCTTTTTTCCTGTTTCCACCATTCCTCTCCAATGCTTTTTCAAGCATCTGCTTGCCCATTGTTTCCAGATTCAGTGTCTCTGGCTCAGATATTTCTTCTGCCACAGCGTCTTGCACTGCCGGCACAGGTTGCTGTGATGCTATAACAGACTGCATATCAGGGCGCATGGTAGGAAGATTAGTTGACGGCTTTTCCGAAGAAACAGTATTCTTGGCATCGTCCAACTGTTTTCTCAATGTGTTCATCTCGCGGCGCAAATCGCTCACATTGCCCCGCAATTCATATAAGATTTTATACAACAGGTCGCGCTCACTTTCATAAGAATGGCTTGTGCCTTTACTGACAGTGGCCAACTGTGTAGAATCTGTATCTTCAGGAATAAACTGATGTATCGCTGCACCTGTAATAATACGGTCTTGGCTCAGTACAGACATCTGCTCCGTGATGTTTTTAAGTTGCCTTACATTTCCCGGCCACTTGTATTTGAGCATGATCTGCTGTGCTTCTTCTGTAAGTGTTATTTTAGGTAATTTGTACTTCTCTGCCATCTGCATAGCAAAGAGTCTGAACAGCAACAGTATATCTTCGCCACGGCTACGCAACGGGGGCATCTGTATAGGAATGGTGTTAAGGCGATAGTACAAGTCCTCACGAAAGCGGCCTTCGCTCACTGCCTTGCGCATGTTTACATTGGTTGCTGCCACTATTCTTACATCTGTCTTCATTATTTTCTGTCCACCCACTCTGATATATTCGCCTGTTTCAAGCACACGAAGCAAGCGAGCCTGTGTGGCAATGGGCAGTTCGCCCACTTCATCCAAAAAGATTGTGCCTTTGTTAGCCACGCCAAAATAGCCTTCACTCTCGCCTATAGCTCCAGTAAAAGATCCTTTTTCGTGTCCAAACAGTTCACTGTCTATTGTACCTTCCGGTATTGAACCACAGTTGATGGCAAAATATTTTTCCCGCTTGCGGGGCGAGTTGTCATGTATGATACGCGGTATAATCTCCTTACCCACACCACTTTCGCCAATAATAAGTACAGAAAGGTCTGTTGGTGCCACCTGCAAGGCCACATCAAGTGCTCTGTTCAAACCATCGCAGTTGCCCACAATGTTGTATCTTTGCTTTATTCTCTGAAGTTCTGTAGTATTCATTTAGCTCACAAAATTACGCATTTTCTTCTAAAAGGCCGAACGTTTACAGGCAAATATGACTTTTTTAATTTTTTTTGACTTGAATATCAACACTTTAAGTGCATAATCAGATGCTCAAATTTAATCGTATATATAAAACCGTTGACATTGTCTTGACAACATCACATCTCTGCCATTCATGGCTTGTCCTGTCGCAAACAGACTTGTTTTTCACAAAGAGTCTGCATCAAGAGCATGCACTACTGACGCCTAATGGACAAAACAGACACCACTACGGTGCGCTTACAGCTCACCGACAGGATGCCTGTACAGGTATGCAATTCTATGATTTCTTATGCTTTATGCTCAGGCTTTTTCTCTAACTTGATGAGCAACAAACCGATTGCTGTCCACAAAAGTTCGCGCAAACGCACTATCAACGCCACAAATATACCAGTGCTGGCAGTCATGGCCAAACTGGTGGTAGACATCAAAAAGCCTCCTTCGCGACCGCCCAATTGCAAGGGCATGAAAAACAGCAGATTGGCAAACAAGCTGGTAAAAGCCAATATCAGTATGCAAGGTACAAAAGACACATGTGGCATCAGCACCAGCAGCACAAACATAATCTCTAAGGCTGACAGTATACGGCAACCCAATTCAAGCACTACTGCCAAGAGAAACGAACGCTTGTCTTGCTGATGCAATGCGGCAATCTGACGGTCTATGTTGTCCAACTCTTCGCGGTGTGCAGACACAAAACCGTGCGCCCACTTCTTGACAAAAGGCACATGCCCCAAGAAATTCATCAACCTTACAGCCATGCCTTTCTCGTATCCCTTCATAAAGAACCAGATACCCAACAGGCAGAATGCCCCTATCAGGGTCAGCAAGATGCCCATCAACAAATTTACAGGCTCTGTAAACAGGTACAGAAAGACTGACAACATCCAAAAGAGAAAGTGTGTAAAGATATGGGTCATGGCATAAAGTATCACTGATGACGATGCACGCTCTGTGCCAATCTTCGGTGCCAGCGACATGATACGGTAAGGCTCGCCACCCATCAAGCCACCCGGAGTGGCATAATTGAGCGCAAAGCCGGATACCGTAATCTTGTAAAGCCACCAAAAACCTACATTGGTCTTTCCTTTAGCTCCACTTTTTATAATGACGTGCCAGGTAGTTGTGTTGATAACATAGAGTAGTCCCCATAACGCAACGACTGCAAAGAACCAATAGCCTGCATGCTGCAATCCACTCCACACCTGCTTGAAATCGAGTTGTGTTATCATGAGAACAAGCACAACTATTCCGAACGCAAAGAATGCGTTTTGGTATTTTTTCTTCATTTCTTTATTCCTTTGGCTTTGGAACAGAGAACCTTACTTTTTCGCTATCGTCTCTTTTCTCGTGATAGAGCTTCTTCAACGGGTTTTCCTGTGGCTCATCATAGATGAGTCTGTTGCGGAAAATGTCTATGGCATCGTATATGGCATGACGGAAAGAGTTTTCGTTTGCCACGCCTTTTCCTGCTATCTCATAGGCGGTGCCATGGTCTGGTGAGGTGCGCACGATGGGCAGTCCTGCTGTATAGTTGACGCCATTACCTGTGTCAAGGCTCTTGAATGGAGCCAAACCCTGGTCATGATACATGGCCAACACACCATCAAAGCTCTCATAGGCACCACTGCCAAAGAAGCCGTCTGCGGCAAAGGGACCAAATGCCAGCACACCATTGTCTGCCAGCTTCTTGATAGCAGGTATGATAATATCCTGCTCTTCGCTGCCCAACACACCGCTATCGCCAGCATGAGGGTTGAGTGCCAATACGGCTATACGCGGATTTGAAATGCGGAAATCGCGCCTCAACGAGTTACTGAAGATAGTAGCTTTTTCTATTATCTTGTCTTCGGTAATAGCCTGTGCCACATCCTTGATGGGCAGATGGGTAGTAACCAAAGCCACGCGCATAATATCGTTCATGAGTATCATGAGGGCTTTGTTGCCATTGCCTACACGGTCTTCTATATATTCAGTGTGTCCGCAGAAATGAAAATCATCACTCTGTATATTATTCTTGTTGATAGGGGCAGTTACCAACACGTCAAACAGCCCTGCCTTATAATCGGTCATGGCACGTTCAAGTGCCATCAGTGCTGCTTTACCAGCCTCTTTTGAGGGCTGCCCCATCTCTACTTTCACTTCCTGGTCAAAGGTAGTGAGCAGATTGAGCTTGCCTTCATGCGCCTCCTCTGCCGAATTGATAATTGTAAAATTGCCCTGTATGCCCAACGCATTGCGATGATAAGCAGCCACTTTGGGCGAACCATATATAATAGGTGTACACAGTTCAAGCATTGCCGGCTCTGCAAAGGTCTTGAATATTACTTCATACCCTACTCCATTTGTATCTCCATGCGTAATAGCTACGCGCAGTTTTCTATTTTCCATATATTTTTGTTCTGTTTAATTTCTTTTTTATCAATGCCCGTCACCTGTCAGCCCTTCCTGCCTTTGAGCTTTCAACCAAGAGCTACCGCCTTCTGAGCGTATAGAGCGAAGCCTCTGCTTGCCGTATCAAGTTGCGTTTTTTCATCTCCGGGGCATAGACAAATGCCTCTGCCACTATTACTTGTCGACGAGCAGTATCGGCATAAGCATGCAGCACAAAAGGACCGCCCATGGCATCATTGTGCATCTCCCACAAGCCACGGGCTGTCAGCACTGTGCCTAATCGTGTCTTTTCCATGCCCGACTTCACACTGCCGGTCACAGTCTGCATATACATCCCCTGACGCTCACCCGGCAGATTGATACGCATGATACTGTCGCGCATGGCCAGCAGTGTGGTGATGTCAAGAGTTGCTCCAGGATAAGTATAGACACAGATGTTCTGCATGCCTGTGGCAGCATTGTTAGACAGCCACACAAAACGCTTGCCTTGCTTGGACGACAGCATGTCTGTAGGTATATTCATACGCAGGTTGGTAAGGCGCGTTACCAAGCTGTCGGCTTTGGGGTTGTGCCCCGCCAAGAGTTGACTTACCCTATTGGCCATCTCTGCTCTGGTAAGCAGCGTGGTGAGCTGATGCCCCAACAGCGTCTGCTTCTGGCGCAACTGTTCTACATCAGGCGTATTGACATAAGCCACTGTCTGCCCTGTAGCCCACACATTACGCTCATAACGCAACCTTGTTTTGGTAAACATAGTTGGGTCTACCGTAACGATCACGATGCTGCGTGCCAGCCTCAACGCCTCACTGAAGTGGACACTGTCCACTAACGACACATCAAAGCAAGGCTCAGCTTGCGGCAGTACGTCTGCATCGGCAGACAGCAGATGGGCTACCAAGTGTCCAGCCTCAACATTGTTGTAAACCACCAAGGTCTCATAAGGTCGCCCTCCGCTCTTGGGCAGCAAAGTGCCTGCCGATGGTCCACACGCCATCAACAAGCATACCGCTATCCACCAACACGCTGCACAAAAGGCTCTTGTCATGCTTTTCCTTCCTTATGAGCTGTGCTCAACAGTCCACATGCGGCAAAAATATCTTGTCCACGACTGGCTCTGATGGTGGTAAACACGCCATGCTTGGTAAGATAATCTCTGAAAGTCTCCATCTTCTTCTCGTCAGCCCCGTGCAAGTCTACGCCAGGTATTTGATGGAAGCGAATCAAGTTGACACGGCAATCCAGTCCATCAAGCAGTTTTACTATCTCACGGGCGTGCATCATGGAGTCGTTCAATCCACCAAACACGATATATTCAAACGACAAGCGGCGCTGATGACTAAAGTCATAGTTGTGCATCAGATTAATCACCTCGGTAATGCTCATACCTTTCTCTGCCGGCATAATCATGGCACGTTGCTCTGGTATGGGCGAGTGCAGACTGATAGCCACATGGCATTCGCTCTCGTCCAAAAAGCGCTTTAACTTGTTTCTTACGCCCACACTGCTCACCGTAATGCGCTTAGGACTCCATGCGTATGCATAGTCTGCCGTTAATATCTCAGTGGCACGCAACACATTGTCAAGGTTGTCCATAGGTTCTCCTTGACCCATAAATACGATATTGGTCAGTTTGTCGCGTTCAGGCAACGAGTATATCTGGTTCAGTATATCTTTAGCTGTCAAGCTGCCCTCAAAGCCTTGCTTGCCAGTTTGGCAGAAAAGGCAGTTCATCTTGCAGCCTACCTGTGATGACACACATAGCGTGGCACGGTCTTTTTCCGGTATATAAACAGTCTCTACATACTTTCCGCTGTCTGTAGGAAACAGGTATTTAATGGTACCGTCTTTGGATTTCTGACTGTCAAGAGGGTCCATGCAGCCTATGGTGTAACTTTCTTTCAGTCTCTCTCGATTGGCTTTTGAGAGGTTTGTCATCTCATCTATGCTTTTAACGTGTTGCGTATATAACCATTTGACCATCTGACCACCCGTAAAAACAGGCATACCCAACTGCTTGGCCACCTCTTTCAGTTCGAAAAGGGATAAACCCAACAGGGGCTTCTTTGTTTCTTCCATTCTTATTATTTATAATTCTGCTGGCAAAGTTACAGCAACTTGCGTGAAATGCAAAATAATTGTCTGTTTATTTTCACTTCGCAGCGCCACGCCCAAAAGGGTGCAAAAAACAGCAACTTGGCAACGGTTGATACCTCTATCTGCATGCTACCGTTCATCGGTAGCAACATGCTCCATTGCAAGAGCAGTGCAAACGGCATGTAAAAGCAGTGCTCTTGGCTGCCGATAGTACTGCAATCGGAAAGCGATAGCGGTGCAATAGAAGGGCGATAGCAGTGCTTTTACAATGCATTGGGCTGCTGGCCAGGCAGAAATAGAATCAAGATGAAGATTCCAACCATTAACATGAAACGAAATAATTGTACAAAATAGATAAAATATTTACTTTTTTTAGTAATTTTGCATCACTCAATCGGTATACTTCAAGATGACATACTCTTTTTTACTGTCAATGAAATGGCAATTCCGGTCATAGAAGTGAGCATTTATATAGAATATAAACTGTTGTTGTTACAATAGAACACAAATTGATATTGCAATAAAATCACTACATGACAACATTTAATACAATAAGGTATGAAGGATAAAATAATTTCGTTTTGCTGGCAACATGTGTTGCTCTTGGTCTCTCTTTGGATTATGACCGTAGGTGTAGCCGTATGCGTACGTTCCATGTTAGGCTCCAGCGTAATCAGTGTGTTGCCTTATGTTTTTGAGAGTGCAGGCAAGCAGCAGATGGTGCCACAGCTTACTATCGGACAATACACCTATATCATGAACGCCCTGTTAGTAGCAGGACAAGTGTGCATCCTACGAAAAAGATTTGAACCGGTACAGCTCTTTCAATTGTTGGTGGGCTTTGTATTCGGCATGCTGATAGACCTGAACATGCTGCTAACTACATGGCTGCAACCTGTAGCCTTATGGCAACAAGCCATCACCCAAACAGCAGGCTGCACCATCTTGGGAGTAGGCATAGCTTTAGAGGTGCGCTGTGGCAGCGTAACAATGCCCGGAGAGGGCTTTCCAGTAGCCATCAGCAGGGTGAGCGGTGTAGAATTTCCTAAGGTAAAGATTTGTGTAGATACAGCACTGGTGGTATTGGGCATCGTTGCTTGCTACGCTTTCTTCGGCTCTTGGCAGTGGTACATAGTTGGCATCGGCACCTTGTTTGCCATGTTTTATGTAGGCTTTACCGTGCGTGTAGTAGGCAAAAGGTTAGAATGGTTTGAACGCTTGCTGGCCTACAAGCCCGGCTTTCGCCGTTATATATATGGCTTGGCAAGGTTTATCTACAAGAAATAATGAAGTTTTAATGGGTCAGAAGCAAAAAGACAGCCTTATAAATGATGCCCTTTTGCAAAAATGAAGCGGTGGTCAACAGGAGCTTATCCTACCTGACCTCCGCTTCATCTATATCAGAAAAGCTTAACTGAGCTTTTGATTATTGATCCCAATCGTCTGTACGGAAAGAACTAACGGGTAGTCCATCACAGAACAAATCGCCGTCTGCCCAGTCATGAAAAGCATAACGCACTGCCACAGGCTTGTCTACATAGATGCTCTTTACATACACTTTGCTACGCTCTATCCATGCTTTAGCGGGATGAAACACATGGTCGCTGCCTGCCACCTCAAAGAGGTCGCTCTTATAACCATTCTTTCCATACACCCACATCTTGGCACGATTAAAGGTTACCACTGCGGTATCGTTTTTGAATGTAACGTCATTATAATAGGCACTTTCTGCCGACAGACCTTTCATGCCATAGGTATTTTGCAGTGCCAACAGTGCAAGGCGCATACCCGCAAGATGCTTTTTACGGGGATGAATGCCAAACTCCAAACCGGCATCCATCAATACTGCCATGCCACAATTCTTGTTCATCAGCTCTGCTTTGGCTTGCTGTTCGCGCAAAAAGGCACTGTTGTAGTTCCAATTGACAAGACTATAATCGTAGGGAGCTATCTGACAGTAATAGAAAGGAAAGTCGCCTTGCTTCCACTCCTGGCGCCAGCCCTGTATCATACGCGTCAACATGTTGGCATAAGAAGAGGCTCTTGTAACATTATCTTCGCCTTGATACCAGATAACACCACGCATTGCAATGCCTATCAGCGGATGAAGCATGCCGTTATAAAGCACCGTCGGCGTGCGGTTTTTTGACTTGATGTCCGATGCTTGCTGAGGTATCTTTGCATCAGGAAAAGCTTTCAGCCAGTCGGCAGTCATCCAAGCCTCACAAGCAGAGCCACCCCAAGCAGTTACTATCAGCCCTACCGGCACATCAAGTGCCTGACGCAGCTCTTTGCCAAAGTAATAGGCAGTAGCACTGAACTCGCGAACTGAAGCCGGATTGGCTTCAGTCCACTTTCCTGAAACAGTGTCCACAGGTGCAAACTGGCTATTGCGCTTCACAGTAAAAAGGCGTAGCTGGCTATCTTTGCTGTGCAACACATCTGCCACTGCATTCTCAACAGGCTGATTTTTGAAACCTTTCATTGGCATTTCCATATTGCTTTGGCCGGAGCACAGCCACAATTCGCCTATCAAAATATTGCTTAATGTGGTTTTCTCGCCATCATTAAACGTAATGGTATAAGGGCCACCAGCCGCTGGAGTAGCGACCTTGGCTGTCCAATGTCCTTGCTGGTCAGCCTTTACGGTGATGGTCTTTTTGTTCCATGAGGCAGTTATCTTCACAACGGCTTGTGCCTTTGCCTGTCCCCAAAGGTTGGCATTGGTTTCACGCTGCATCACCATGCCGTCAGAAAACATCTTTGGCAGGGTTACTTTGGCGCTGACTGCCACAGAGGCTATCAGTGCGCCAAGCAAAAAGATTGTCTTTTTCATTTTTATAAAAGATTGTTTTGTTTCTTGTAGTTTCTATTGATTAAAACTTTCCAAAGTTAAAAAGATGTTGCATTATTGACTTACCTTGACAGGTCCAAGCAGTCCTGCCGGCAGCAAGTCGTTGCCTGCACGACGATATTTGCCATTGGTCCAGATTCCTTCAAACGGTGGATTGCCACTGTCAAAACCACGTAACGCATTAATCCAAGTATTGACAACTACCACTTTCAGTGTGTTCTGCCCCTTCTTTACCGCAGAAGTAATGTCTATTTGGAAAGGTGCACGCCACAGCGTTCCGCAGTTCTTGCCGTTTACATAAATGGTAGCAATATTGTTTACACTGCCTAAGTCGAGCATCACACACTCGCCTTCACCCACCTTGGCCTTGCGTTTGAAAGTGGTTTCGTAAGCGGCATGTCCTGAATAATAGCGCACATCGTTCATATCTTTATATGAAGTCCAGTCCTTGAGCGTCGTGGTCTCCAGTTGACGTCCTGTCTTCTCAAAAGTAATCTTCCACGACTTGTTATCCAATGGGCGCATTGCGGCCACGTGTTTAGGCTGCAAGAGATAGTTCTGAGGTACTTCTTTATCTGTGAAAACATAGAAAAGAGCATCGCCAGAAGCTAATGCAATAGAGTCTTTAGCATTCCATGCTGCAATGGTTCCCTGTTCAGCATTGGCTATATAGCAGTGGTTTCGCCGGCTGCGAAATGCGGGACAGAAAGCCATTGCCGTATCACTCTGGTTGCTGATAAAATAGATGTCGGCATCAGCAGCATGGCGATGGGTAAAGTCTATGCCGTCAGGCAACTCCGCATCACGCTGAATACCAAGTGTAGAAAGGTCGCTCTGCTTCCATACATCTTTTATAACGGGTAATCCAAGAGCAGCCAACGAGTCTATCCTGCTGAAGCAACTGACCAGACGATCGGGATTCATAGGGCGGGCTTGTGGCACCACCAACACACTGTAACGTGTACCGCCAGCTGTTACCAACTGCTTGTTCTCCACTCTACTTTTACTGAGCACGTCATGATTAAACGAGTCATAACGATAGCCATTCAGCGTATTGACCCAATCATCTGCCTTGGTCATATTGGCCGTATGAGTAACTCCTACCGGACTAGCTTCAAGAGGTTGTCCCACGTTAGCCTTTCGTTTGCGCTCTGCTTGTAGTGTTTCATCACTGAAAAGACCTGGCAAAGTATTGACCAATCGCTCTGGAAGAATTGCCCTGCGAGGCATTTCATCGCCTGTATAAACAGCTATGTCACTGACAGGACAGCCATACTGAAGCAGTGATTGACTGCGTGATATATAACTGTTAAAGGCCGGCATCTCGCGCCACCAAGTGTTATCGCGCTGAAAGAAGGTACCAATGCCGTCTAATGTCATGCCTGGAGCCTTGTCGGTAAACGGATTATGTGTATTGACATGAAAGACAATGCTGTTGATACCAATGCAATAGTTATGGTCAAGCAGTTTTTTCAGCATGGCAGGATGCTCGTCCCAAGTGCCACGAACCTCAGTAAAGCCTTCTGCTTGAATAATATTTTTGCCGTAAATATGAGCACCACTCACCGCATCAAGCATATCATTAAGCTTATCGTGGGTAGGACTGTTGAGCCAAAACTCACCCATCGGGTAGTCTGCAAACTGATAATGGCGCAGGCCATCGCTCCCCATAGTAGGCGCAACACACTCTGTTGAAAGCTGACAACCATAGTTATTGGCCAACTTACGCACCTCTGTAAAGAACACATCATTTATCAAATCAGCTATGGTTGTACGAATATCGCGCAGCACTTTGTCTGATTTCTCGCCTGTTTGTATTGGAACGCCTGTGTAAAGCAATAGCCATGGCTTCAAATCATAGCCGCGACGCTTCTTAAACTCGGCAGCAAAGGTTTGGCTCCAATTCTGGCTTCCACACTCCCAACTGTCCACATGAAGACGCGTAAGCACACGTTTCACTACGTCTTGGGGCGCATGACGATAAACATTCGCAAACCAATTGTCAAATTGCTTGTCAATAGCTGCCACTGAAAACTTATCACATTCCAAACCGCGACCACCGCCACCAGTGGCATTGGTGTGGCCCGTTGAAGTATGTCCGATACGCACAATATGCCATTTTCCCTTGGGGAGAGTAAACGAAAGCGGCGTGTTCTGCTTGGAAGAAAGCATCAACTGACTGGTCAGGTCAATAATCTGATTGGGCTGTACGCACTCACTCTTTTCCAAAGGAAAGGCTTTTGACACACGCCAAACAACGCCCGACTTGCCCTCATAGCCATCAACTACCGGTTCTGAGCCTAACACCAAGCCTCCAACTTTGAGAGTTGGCTTCCATTTTGCAGCATCCATATCCTCCGACCCAGGGTCGCTTCCCTCTGGAGTCCAATGGAATTTAAAATAGCGTGCGGTAGTAGCAGGCACTGCATAGGTAGCATAAGCATCAGTGTTTTGCCAACCTTGACGCGCTGGAGATATCTCACGCACAAACCGATAGTCTATTCCATTATCAGAAGCATAAAGCTTGTAGCGATGAGCCTGATAATTATTGCCACCTGTTATAACCTGAACCCTGCGCAAAGTAAAGGGTTTGTCATACTCCATTACAATGTCGCAAGGCTTTGAAGAACGGAAAGGAAATTCTACAGAAGACTTGGGCTGGCGGTCGTCTGCATAAGTGGCAGGATATGCATACAAAGCTATATCTTCATAATAGCCTTGATACAATTTCTCTGGAAGTGGTAACTGTATGTTCTTCTTACCGCCATTGTTATACTTTCCACCACTAATTATGGTATCACTCCATACCACCCGTTGCATGGATTCTTCAGGTTTAATCCATGGACCACCGCCAAGTGCAAACCCATCCGAATAGTGTATGCCCATCTCCAAACCGAGACTGTCTGCTGTATGAAATACAGTGTTCATGCGTTTCCACCAATTTGGCGATAACTGGCGAGCGGTGCCATGATACTGCTCGCCATCTGTTGTATCCTTAATAGGCATCAAATAGAAACCATGTATGCCTGCTTCGTGCATGGCTTTAAGGTCCAGACGAATGCCTTCATCACTGACACAACCGTACATCCAGTACCAAAATGTCCAAGGCTTGGCTTGCACTGACGGATGAACAAACTGCTCATACCATAGCGGATGAACAGCAGAAGTAGTAGCATCATGGGCTTGTACTGACATAAAAGCGGTACAAGCAATAGCTAATGTCAATAGTTTCTTCATATAAAAAGGTTGATTTTGCAACTTTATAGATGGCAGAATATAATGTATTCTTACACAATGTGCGCATCTATAAAGTTGCTTTATGTTATTCAATGATTATTCAAAATGAAGCGTAACCTCACCAACATGTGTACCATTCACCCACACAGGCTGAGCAGAAGGTCCATTAAGGTCGGTTGTATTCACCTTGTTACGCACAGCAGGTATTACCTGCATCATGCTAATGCCTGTCTCCGGCAATGTATAAAGCAGCTGGTCTCTACCATCACGAGGCTGATATACGCCTACATAATCGCTGTCGGTACCAGGCTGAAGCGTAATAACACCGGTATTGGTGGTCAGTTTCATCCACTGTACACCAGCAAAATAACCTTTAAACTCAGGGTAATCAAAACTTTCACCCGGTACAGGATCATTATATTTATTAGCCCAAACACCTAACTGTGGACCATGAATACGGTTTTTCCACACACGGTAGGGACCTTTTCCTAACCATTCCTTGCTTTCCACTTCACCTTCTGGAAGGTCAAATTTGATACCCATCAAGTCTACGACACCATTGAAATTATAGACATAAACCAATCGGGCACCTCCGTCAGGAGCAATATGCCATTGTGCTTTTTGTAATGAACCTAACTTATAGGTGGCTGTTACCACCAAGGTATCATTGGCACCTTCAGTTGCTTCCAACTTGTCAAACTTGCCTTGTTCTTCATAAGCAGTATAGGTTGTCTTTTTCTTTTCTGCCTCAGGATCATCATGATTATAGAACTGGTCAAATGACCTGTCGGAACGACGATAGGCAAAGAACTTAGGACCTGTGCCGAAATGGTAGTCTCCCTTGCTTGTTGTGACAGTACTTAAAGTACCATCTATAGCAGAGAATGTATAAGTTACATTGCCAGCTTTTGCCACATTACCATTCCATTGCGGACGAGAAGTACCCTTCGCTGTAACCTTTAACTTTTCTGCATCTTTCAACTTGAACACCCAAGTAAATATTTCACGCTGATATTGGTCTGTTGCCACTACGCTCAAAGCATCTGCTTCACCGGGTGCAGCAGGCAAATGAAGTTGTCCTTGACTATCTGCTGCTATATCCAGTCCTTTTACTTGTCCTGTCTTTAGCTTGCGAGTGGCACAGCCTTCGTACTTCACATAAGCATAATCAAACGTAACACCCTTTAAAGAAAGGAAATTATAGCGGTTCTCCACATTGAGTGCACCGTTAAAATGGTCAGGCATAAACAACTGGACAGGACTCCATATCTGCTTTACTGTATAGTAACTGCCCTCCTTTTCGTGGTGAGGACCTACGATACCATCAGCTCCATAGTTGCCCACATTATCAATCATTCCATCCATATCAACACGTTTCACGCCCTCATCAACCAGCGCCCAAATAAAGCCACCAGCGCAACGAGGCCACTTGCGCATCACTTCCCAATAGTCATAGAGTCCTGCTCCAGCGCCACCGTCATAGAGGGCATGCAGAAACTCAGTTGGCATCCATATTTCAGATTTGCGCATATACTCGTTGCTTTCACCGTAAGAGCGGTAATGCATGGTTTCATAGCCACTGAAATTGCCTTGTGGATGCAAAACTGGACGTTTCTGTACATCCCACTTATGGAACTCTCCATCCAATTCAGTGTTCCATCCTTTCTCGTTTCCATTGCTCCACCAAATGATGGATGGATGGTTAACATCTCGCGTTACCATCTCTTTTATCAGCTTCTGTCCGTTGATTGTCTCATGATGTCCATGCCATCCACTCAGCTCATCCATCACATATAGTCCCAAACTATCGCAAACATCATAGAACTCCGGGTCGGCAGGATAATGCGAAAGGCGCACAGCATTCATGTTCATGCTCTTGATAAGCTCTACATCTTCTATGTTTTTAGCCAGTGAAAGGGTACGACCTGTCTCTGGACGGAAGCTATGACGATTGACGCCACGTATGTTTACCTTCTTGCCATTAATGTAGAGACCATCACTTTGACGTGTTTCAATTGTGCGGAATCCAAATTTATCTTTTTCTATATGCAAAGTATTTCCTTTTGCGTCCAGCAAAGCAAAAGCCACTTGATAGCGGTTTGGCGTCTCAGCATTCCAAAGCTTAGGATTATTTACCTTAAAACTTACGTTTGCATGGTCGCTTCCCTGACGCACATCTGTAGTGTTTTCTGCTACCTTTTTGCCGTTCATATCGCTAATGATAGTGCGTACCTTGGCGCCTTCTATCGTATGGTTTAACAGCACATAAGCATTAAACTCGCCATTGGCGGTGGCATTAATAGCTGTACGGTCAATGTTAAGAGCTGGCTTGCAAACAATAAACACAGGACGGAAAATACCACCAAAGTTCCAATAATCTGCGCGGCGTTCTGCCAAGTTTACACCAGCATTCTCGCTTTCTTTACTTACAGTAACCTCTAAAAGGTTCTTCTTATTGCCAAAGAACACACGATCAGTAACATCATACGTTATGCGATAGAATGCACCTTGATGCTTTGAACCTGCCTTTCTATGGTTAATTTTCACCTCAGTGTCGGTCATTGATGCTTCAAACACCAACTCTATATGGTGATTTTCCCATTCTTTTGGCAGTGTAAATTCATATTTATACATACCTTTCTCATCGGCCACGCCATCAGGAAAAGCCTTTCCATAAAACTTCATGCCATACTGAAAGGTTCCAAACCCCTGTAATTCCCAGCATGATGGCACACCTATTTTCGTCCATTTGCCAGAGTTGCTTCCTCCAGTACAATAGAAGTCCCATTGCACCATATCGTCACATCCATGTCCACTGAGGTACTGTCGTTGTGTATAAACACTGTTTTGAGCCATTGCTCCCGTTATGCCAGCAAGCAAAGTCAAAGCTGTGATAAAAGATTTTCTCATATTGTCTTGTTTCAGATTAGCTTGTTCGTTTGAAGGTCTGCAAGTTTTTCCTCTTTATAGCTGTACAAAATCTATGGCAGACCTTATGTGCCGTTCATTTAGATTAACGCATTTCGTTTGCAAATGTACTAATAATAATTGACCTATACTAAACTAACAACTTGTAAAACTGATATTTATATTTGAAGATTTGGTGCATTCCCTCATCTCATCCTCATTAGCCATGCCATCACATCTATGGATAAGTAGGTGCTCAAAATTAATTACATTTCTGAAAGCCCCTATGATGAACAAGAGTTTTTTAAATAATGAAGATGGATATATACGTTAATTTTGAGCACTTACTTATCAGTATATAACAAGCCCCAGAATGCCACAGATAAGCATAATAAGTATGGGATTGGTTTTCTTGTAGCGTGTAAAGATAAACGACAGCACAAAAATAGCCACGCTGATACCGAAATAAACAGGATCATCTGTCATGGAACCAAAGTTGTCTTTGGTCATCAACAAAAAAGCTGCCGCACCAATCAAGCCTACAATAGCAGGGCGCAAACCACTGAATACAGACTTTACGACGGGCGAATTCTTATGGCCGATAAGATAACGGCTTATCATTATCATAATGATAAACGGAAGCCATATAATAGACAACGATGCCAACACTGAACCCAAGATGGCTGCCCACTGCGGATAGCCGGCATTCAGCACCGCTGTGTAGCCGGCATAAGTAGCTGCATTGATGCCGATAGGTCCTGGTGTTGACTGGCTTACTGCCACTATATCGGTAAACTCGGCGTTGCTGAGCCATTGGTTCTTGACTACTATCTCATTGTGAATAAGAGAAAGCATGGCATAACCGCCTCCAAAATTGAAGGTTCCTATCTTGGTAAAAATAATGAATATCTTCAGAAATATCATAATCGCAAAATGTGTATTTTTCCGTTTTTAATAGCGCCAGCAACTGAGCATGCAAGTGAAAAGAAAGAGCAAGGCTACTTCAACACGTCTCATTGCCAATGCAAGTTGCACAGATGCGCTTCAGTTCAAGCACCTACTTACGCGTGTATCGTCCCCAAAGGTAGCCTCCAAGTCCTGCTGCTATAATAATTAAAATGGGAGATACACCCAACAGGGCTATCAACAGGCAGCACACAACAGGTATCCATACCGTGTCCCACGTAAGTTTGGCAGTCTTTGCCATCGTGAAACACGGTGAAGCTATCAGTGCTACCACGGCAGGACGCACACCTTTAAAGAACTTGCCCACATATACATTGTCTTTAAAAGCATGGAAAAACATGGCTATCAGCAGTATGGCTATAATAGAAGGAATGGCTATGCCCAATGCTCCGACAATGCCACCCCATACGCCACGCAACTTATAGCCTATATGACTGGCCATATCTATGCTGAAAATTCCAGGTGTGGTCTGTGCCACTACCATTATATCCATAAACTCCTGCTTGTCCATCCACTGGTTCTTGTCTACAAACTCACGTTCCATAATTGGAATCATGGCATAGCCGCCACCCAGCGTAAAGGCTCCTATCTTATTGCAAGTAAGGAAAAATTTTAATAACATAATACTTTGTTTGTTTTCTTTCTTCTATCGGCAACACGCTCTGTTGTCTGCTTGATTTGAACGTGCAAAAGTACATAAAAATATTGAACATTGGCCAAAAGTAGACATCCAAAATACCTGCTCAAGCATCTGTATCAACCAAAAGCACTGCAATCGCCCACCGATTGCTATGCTTTCAGTGGGCAATTGCAGTGCTTTCGGAGACTGATTGCAGTGCAATCAGAAGGCCAATAGCAGCGCTATCGAAAATATGGTTAATGCCTGTTAAGAAGATGTAAAGAAATTATCAAGTAGCAACAGTTATACAGCCTCATCGCTTGACGGTACATTGTCGGTTCTGAATATCTTGTAGCCCAATGCCGCCACGACAATACTCATCAGCGGACTGACCAAGTTGAACACACAGTAGGGCAAATAAGTAAATGTGGAAACGCCAAGCACGGCGCTTTGTGTCATGCCACACGTGTTCCAAGGCACCAACACTGAGGTAACGGTTACAGAGTCTTCTACCGTTCGGCTGAGCAGTCTGCGCTCATAGCCTCGCTTGTCATAGATATACTTAAACATGTTGCCTGTAAGCAATATACACAAATACTGGTCAGCGATGGCCAAATTAAGCATCAGACCTGTGCCTACCGTAGACCCCACCAGACTGACTCTGCTATGCACCATACGCACAAATACACGGGTAATGCCGCCTACCATGCCGCCTGCTTTCATAGCTCCGCCAAAGCACATGGCACACACTATCAGCCAAATGGTAGACATCATGCCTGCCATGCCGCGTGTAGATACCAGCTCTGTAAGCATGGCATTTGTAGTAGGCAGCGACGTACTGCCATACACACTCTGCATGGCACCCTTGAAGATGCTGCCACCCGACAGCTCTACAAGCGAATCAGACTGAAACAGCACAGCAAAAACTACTGCCAACAAGGTGGAAAGAAAGAGGGTTATAACAGGCGGCAGTCTGCGAGCTATCATAAAACCCGTAAGCAATGGCACCAGCAGTAGCCAGGGCGTAACATAAAACCTGCTCTGTATGGCAGATGTAAACACCTCTGTCTGCTGTGCACCCGCTGTGTCATAAACCAAGCCTGCTACGGTAAACACCAGCAAAGCCACCGCCATAGAGGGTACGGTAGTAATGACCATGTAACGTATATGCTTAAACAACGGTACGTCTACACTGCCTGATGCCAACACCGTGGTGTCTGACAAGGGCGAAATCTTGTCGCCAAAATAAGCACCGCTTATAATGGATCCAGCTATCCACCCATCAGAAAAGCCTTGAGCCTGACCTATGCCCATAAGGGCTATACCGATAGTGGCCACTGTTGTCCATGAACTTCCAGTCATCACACTGACCAAAGCAGAGATAACACACGATGAAACCAGAAAAATGTCGGGGTGTATCACCTGCACTCCATAGTAAATAAGCGTGGGCACCACGCCACTAACCATCCAGGCACCACTCATGGCACCTATCAACAGCAGGATAACAACAGCACTTGACACACTGGCTATATTGTCGGTGATGCTACGTTCGAAACGGCTCCATGGCACTTTCAAAAACACCATGCCTATCAATACACACACAGCTGCGGCAGCCAATAGAGTTACTTGACTGGCACCTGCCAATGAGTCGCTACCAAAAGTGCGGACAGTGGCTACAAGCAACAGTACCAACAGCGCCAATGGTAAAATGGACAAGAAAGCAGAAGGTTCTTTTATCTTTGTCATACAATACTAAAATTTATATCGGGAAAAGAGATACTAAAAAATATCTTGAATACAACAATTGTACAAAAGCATCTTTATCTGGCAAGCCTATACCTTATATAATATAATAAAGGCACACACATCATCTTGCCACTTTATACAAGCAGCAAGCCAAGACTACATTAAATACTGAAAAAAAGAATAACTACCTATTGTTAAAAGACAGCAAGCAATAAGCAATACTATTGGTTGGAATTAGTCATAGACATGTTTTTATTAAAAAAATCGTCTATATAGCGAATGCCCTTCTCAGTGCAGCACGCACCCATAAAAAGCTTAATATGCGTGCGGAATATCTCTGTCATAGAATATTCTTTATATACCTGCTCACGAAGCACATAGTCCATACATACCTCACCGAACCTTGACACCAGCGCAAAGTTAATGTCTTTGCGCAAGAAACCATGTTCCAAAGCCAAGCGTATAAAGTTTTCAGACCGACACTGCTGCCTGTCATGGTCGACCTTCATCAGTTCTACAATACGCTTATACTTGTGAAGCTCTGAAAAAAACAATGGATTGACAATGCTAAAGTCCTGCAACTTTAACTTTACAAAATAAACAATAACCTCCATTTCATTGTTGGCATGGTCTGCAAAATTCGCCAACTTCTCAAAGAAATGCTTCTGATCCTCTTTTACCCCTTCATAAAGCAAGTCTTCTTTGTTGCCATACAGCTCATAAAGGGTACGTTTGGAGATACCCAACACAGTAGCAATGTCATCCATACGCACTTGTTTTATTCCTTTTTTCTTGAATAATGCCATAGATACTGACAATATGCGCTGTCTTAGTTCCTCCTTATAGACCGTTGTGTTACAGTTTTTCTGCATAAACATTCATTTTATGTGCAAAGTTAATAAATTAATTAAAAAACTATTTGATTTACTATATTTTTTACTACATTTGCATCAACTTAAGTTGAAAGACTGAAAGCTCAGCATTTAAATATATTCAGAAGAAAAATATATACAAAATAACACACACTAACTATGGTAAAGATTACTAAAGAGGCCGCCCTTAGTTATCATGAGAGCGGAAGACCAGGCAAGATAGAAGTAAAGCCAACCAAACCTTACAGCACACAAACTGACCTCAGCTTGGCTTATTCTCCAGGCGTAGCCTATCCTTGCTTGGAAATACAGAAAAATCCTAACGATGCATACAAATATACCGACAAGGGCAATTTGGTAGCTGTTATCAGCAACGGTACAGCAGTATTAGGCCTTGGCGACATAGGTGCCATGAGCGGAAAACCTGTAATGGAAGGCAAAGGCTTGCTCTTCAAGATTTACGGCGGCATCGATGTGTTTGATATAGAAGTGGCTGAAAAAGACCCTGAAAAGTTTTGCGAAGCTGTAGAGAAGATAGCTCCTACATTTGGAGGTATCAATCTTGAAGATATCAAAGCGCCTGAATGTTTCTACATTGAAGAAAGACTGAAGCGTACACTCGATATACCTGTAATGCACGATGACCAACATGGCACAGCCATTATATCTGCCGCAGGTCTTATCAATGCACTTGAAGTAAACGGAAAAGATATTTCAAAGGTAAAAATTGTTGTCAACGGTGCTGGTGCAGCAGCTATATCATGTACAAAACTCTATGTTGCGTTAGGTGCAAAGAAAGAAAACATCGTGATGCTCGACTCTAAAGGTGTCATTACCTCTGACCGCGAGAATCTTACTGAACAGAAGAAGCTCTTTGCTACCGACCGTCGCGACGTGCACACACTGGCAGAGGCCATCAATGGAGCAGATGTGTTTGTAGGCTTGTCCAAAGGCAACGTACTCTCACAAGACATGATTCGCTCTATGGCTTCACAGCCCATCGTATTTGCATTGGCCAATCCTGTACCTGAAATCTCTTATGAAGATGCCATGGCAAGCCGCCCAGACGTATTGATGTCTACCGGTCGCTCCGACTATCCTAATCAGATTAACAATGTCATTGGTTTCCCTTACATATTCAGAGGTGCCCTTGATGTACACGCTTCTGCCATCAACGAAGAAATGAAACTGGCTGCTGTAAAAGCTATTGCCGAATTGGCCAAGCAACCAGTGCCTGATGTGGTTAACGACGTGTACCATGTAAACAACCTCACTTTCGGTCCGTCTTACTTTATACCAAAACCTGTTGACCCACGACTCATTACCGAAGTATCAGCAGCTGTGGCTAAAGCAGCTATGGAAAGCGGTGTGGCACGCACCAGCATAACAGACTGGGATGCCTATAAGAATTGGTTAAGGCAATTGCTCGGACAGGAGTCTAAACTCACGCAGAAGCTTTATGACACTGCACGCAAACATCCACAGCGCGTAGTATTCGCCGAGGGCATTCATCCTAACATGCTGAAGGCTGCTGTGCAAGCCAAGAATGAAGGCATCTGTCATCCTATTCTTTTGGGCAATGACGAACGCATAGAAAAGTTGGCAAAAGAACTTGACCTCAGCTTGGAAGGCATAGAAATAGTAAATCTACGCCACGACAACCAAAGCGAAAGACGCGAACGCTATGCCAAAATATTGGCTGACAAGCGCAAGCGCGAGGGATACACTTATGAAGAAGCTAACGACAAGATGTTTGAGCGCAACTATTTTGGCATGATGATGGTAGAAACAGGTGAAGCTGACGCATTCATTACCGGACTCTACACCAAATACTCCAACACTATCAAAGTGGCAAAAGAGGTTATCGGTATACAGCCTGGCTACAATCATTTCGCTACCATGCAGATACTCAACACCAGCAAGGGCACTTACTATATAGCAGATACACTGATTAACAGACACCCCGACAAAGAGGTATTGAAAGACATTGCACGCCTCAGCGCATCTACTGTAAGATTCTTTAATGACGAGCCTAACATAGCTATGATTAGCTACTCTAACTTCGGTACAGACAAGGGTGGCAGCCCAGAGCAAGTGCACGCTGCAGTAGATGAGTTGCAGGCAGCTTATCCAGACTTGTCCATTGACGGTGAAATGCAGGTTAACTTTGCACTCAACAAAAAACTCAGAGACAGCAAATATCCATTCACGCGTCTCTATGGAAAGGATGTCAACACATTGGTATTCCCTAACTTGAGCAGTGCCAACAATGCTTACAAGCTGTTGCAGGCATTGAATGAAGACGTCGAATTTATAGGTCCAATCCAAATGGGACTGAACAAACCAATTCATTTCACTGACTTTGAAAGCAGCGTACGCGACATTGTCAATATCACAGCAGTAGCTGTAATAGATGCTTACGTACAGAAGATAAAAGAAGGCAATGCCTAACATTTGGTAGTATTACATTATTTATATATAGGCATCAACACTTTGAATAAAGCTGTTGATGCCTATTCTTTTATGACCGTGTTTGCTTTTAGTCTGTGGTTTGGCGCACTTTAAAACATATTTTACAAGCTATTCTTGCGTATAAAGAATTAAATGGCTATTTTTGCGCTCTTGTTTATTCGCCCATAAAGCACAGAAACAATGATTTATCCGAAAACATTTGAAAGTAAAATAGGTTTCAGCGAGATACGCACATTACTGAAAGAACGATGCCTCAGCAATCTTGGAAAAGAAATGATAGACAGCATCTCTGTATCAACAGATGCCAATGTCATCAATGAATGGTTGTTGCAAGTAAAAGAGTTCAGACTCTTGCAGGAAGTGGCTGATGATTTTCCCCTGCAATATTTCTTTGACGTAAGAGCTTCAGTGGCACGGTTACGTCTGGAAGGCACACACCTTGACGAACGTGAACTATTTGATTTAAGAAGGTCTCTTGAAACCATCAACAATATTGTCAACTATCTCAATCGCAGTGATGACCCTGCTGATGAAGACCAAGGGCGCACATATCCCTACCCCGCTCTACACCGTCTGACAACAGACGTGCTTACTTTTCCACAATTAGTGCAACGTATAGACCAGATACTTGACAAGTTTGGGAAAATAAAAGACAGTGCCTCTACTGAATTAGGCAATATCAGACACGAATTGGCACGTACGGAAGGCAGTATATCCAAAACACTGCTTGGCATTTTACGCACTGCGCAAAGCGAAGGATTGGTAGAGAAAGACGTTACACCTGCCATGAGAGACGGTCGTCTGGTTATACCTGTTACACAAGGATTAAAGCGAAAGATAAGAGGTATCGTACACGATGAGTCGGCATCAGGCAAGACAGTGTTTATTGAACCCGCAGAAGTAGTAGAGGCCAACAACCGTATCAGAGAGCTGGAAGCCGATGAGCGCAGAGAAATCATACGCATACTAACTGACTTTTCATTGCTGGTTAGGCCACACGTAAAGCCTATCTTGAAATCTTACCAATTCCTGGCAAAGATAGATATGATACGGGCTAAAGCCGAACTGGCACGGCTCATAGGAGGCATTGAACCACATGTGGAAAACTATCCACATATAGACTGGATACAAGCTGCACATCCCTTGCTGAAACTATCATTGGCAAAGCAAGACAAAAAGGTTGTGCCATTAGATATCATGCTTACAAAAGAGAAGCGCATATTGATTATATCAGGACCTAATGCGGGCGGAAAATCCGTTTGCCTGAAAACAGTAGGACTGCTGCAATACATGCTTCAGTGCGGAATTTCCATTTCTGTAAGCGAAAGGTCAAAGACAGGTATCTTCAAAAACATACTGATTGACATTGGCGATGAACAGAGCATAGAAAACGACTTGAGTACATACTCCAGCCATCTCTTAAACATGAAAAACATGATGAAGAGCTCCAACAACCAAACTCTACTGCTCATAGATGAATTTGGAACGGGTACAGAGCCGCAGATAGGTGGAGCTATCGCGGAATCGGTGCTCAAACAATTCTGCAGGAAAAAGGCTTTTGGTGTAATCACCACCCACTATCAAAACCTAAAGCACTTTGCCGAGAATCATGCAGGAGTGGTAAATGGAGCCATGCTCTATGACAGACAGCAGATGAAAGCACTCTTTCAGCTTTCCATTGGTAATCCAGGAAGCTCCTTTGCCATAGAAATAGCACGCAAAATAGGACTTCCTGAAGAGGTTATTAAAGATGCTTCGGAAATAGTAGGCAGCGAGTATATACAGAGTGACAAGTACTTGCAAGACATTGTTCGCGACAAACGGTATTGGGAAAACAAGCGTCAGAACATTCACCAGCGCGAAAAGACCATGGAACAAGCCATTGCCAAGTATGAAAAAGAGGTGAACGAACTGGAGAAAAACCGCAAAGAGATACTCAAAAAGGCCAAAGAGCAAGCTGAAGAATTGCTTAAAGAGAGTAACAAAAAGATAGAAAATACTATCAGAGAGATACGAGAAAGACAAGCTGAAAAGGCTGAAACAAAACGCATCAGAGAAGAATTGAACTCTTTTAAAGCTGAAGTGAGCGACATGGACACAAAAAATGACGATGAACTGATAGCGAAAAAGATCAAGCAAATACAAGACAGAAAAGCAAGAAAAGAAAAAAGAAAGAAAGAAAAAAGCGAAAAGAAAGCTCAAGACATTAATAGTGTTACAGACACGAATGTATCCAAACTCCAGGCCTCAACACCTTTGCAAGCAGGCGAAACAGTAAGAATAAAAGGTCTGACCACCATAGGAAAAATAGAAAGTACTGACGGAAAGATGGCTACTGTTATCTTTGGAGATATGAAAACCAAGATGAAAACAGATCGTCTGGAACGTGCAGCAGCCCCTAAGAAAGAGGAACCTAAACCCTATTTGGCTTTAGGACGACAGACACGCGAAACAATTGACAACAGAAAGCTTAACTTTAAGCAAGACATTGACGTAAGAGGCATGAGAGGAGATGAAGCAATCAATACAGTAACCCACTTTATCGATGATGCCATATTGGTAGGCATGAGCCGGGTACGCATACTACACGGCACTGGTACAGGCATCTTACGCCAGCTTATCAGACAATATTTAGCCACTGTACCCAATGTGGTATCCTACCATGATGAGCATGTACAATTTGGAGGAGCAGGTATCACAGTTGTAGATATTGCATAATGCGATAGCCTGTCAGATACATATCGAAAAGAAGCAACAAATGAGTTGTTTTAACACAAAAGAGGAATTACATATTTTTTACATTATGCTACAATAAAGCTTGTCATTCCAATGGCAAGCTTTATTGCTACTATCAAGTTGTAAAGTCTGCACAAAAAATCGGCTAATAATTTGCTGGCAACCTTTTTTTTTGTATATTTGCTGCACTAATACCACATAAACCGAAAAACCTATGCTATACATTGCTTTGCCCAATCAACAGCCGAGACAATTGTCTTTCTATTTAGCTATGGAAGAATATGTAGCTGAATGGATAGATGTGGAGGACTGTTTCTTTATGTGGCAAGTACAACCCAGCGTGATATTCGGTCGTAATCAACTGATTGAAACAGAGGTAAACCTTGAGTATTGCCAGCAAAACGGCATTCAAACTTACAGAAGGAAAAGTGGCGGAGGCTGTGTGTATGCAGACATGAGCAATGTGATGTTCTCATACATCACAAAAGACAAAGCCGTGAATTTCACCTTTAATAAATATATCAATATGGTCGTATTAGTGCTCAGAAAGCTGGGCATAGACGCTAAAGCCACAGGACGCAACGACATATTGATAGGCAACAGAAAGATGTCTGGCAATGCTTTCTACCACGCGTGGAACAAAAGTATTGTACACGGAACTATGCTTTACGATACCAACATGCAAAATATGGTAGGAGCCATCACACCTTCTACAACAAAACTAACCAGCAAAGGCATACAAAGCGTAAGACAACGCATAGCACTATTGAAAGATTATACAGACTTAACGCTGGATGAATTCAAACAGTTTGTAAAACAAACCCTCTGCGACAACGAGCTTGTATTAAGCAAATGTGCTGTCAGTGAAATAGAAGAAAAAGAGAAAGAATATCTCTCCGAGGCCTTTATCTATGGAAAAAATCCACGATACTCTACCGTCAAACGTGCCCATATAGATCAAGTAGGCGATATTGAAATACGCTTGGAAATGAAAAACAATGTCATAAAAAGTATGACCATACTGGGCGACTTCTTTATTATGGGAGATATAGACACTGCCATTATCAAGCCTCTTCATAATGTAAAGCTGAACAAAGAACAACTTACAAAAGCATTGCCGAAACAATTGGATGACGTCATAATGAACCTTCAGCGTAATGATTTCATTCACCTCTTATTGGAAGGATAAAGTATCTTTCATATACTATAACACAAGAAAAGACCTAAACACACATTAATAATATTACATATGAAAAACAAACAAACTTGCCTTTATGACAGACATGCAGCATTAGGTGCACAAATCAGCCCCTTTGGCGGATTTGATATGCCTATACAATACACCACTATCACTGATGAGCACCAAGCAGTAAGAAACGATTGTGGCGTGTTTGACGTCTCACACATGGGTGAAGTAACTATTAAGGGGCCTGATGCGGAACGTTATGTGCAGCATATATTCACAAATGATGTAAGCAAATTAGAGCCTGGAAAAATACAATATGGCATGATGATCTATGACGATGGAGGTACTGTTGATGACCTTTTGGTTTACAAAATGGGGCAAAATGATTTCTTCTTGGTCATCAATGCTGCCAATATCGACAAGGATTGGCAATGGATGAAAGAGCATGCTGATGGCTTTGATATAGACTTGCAAAACCGCTCTGACGCGTATGGACAAATTGCTATACAAGGACCGAAGGCCGAACAAGTAACTGAAGAGGTGTTAGGTATTCACTGCAAGGAGCTTACTTTCTATACTTTTAAGGTAATTGGAGATATTATTGTCAGCAGAACAGGATATACAGGCGAAGATGGTTTTGAAATTTATGGTAGCCATGAGTACATTTGCCAATGCTGGGATAAGCTCATAAGCAGTCAACGTTGCAAGCCATGTGGTTTGGGATGCCGCGATACCTTGCGCTTTGAAGTAGGATTACCCCTCTACGGAGATGAGCTTTCTGCTGATATATCACCAGTCATGGCAGGATTGTCTATTTTCTGTAAGCTCGATAAAGACGAATTTATAGGTAAAGAAGCGTTAGAAAAACAAAAGGCAGAAGGTACAAGCTATAAAATAGTAGGCATTGAACTGGAGGGCAAAGCCATTCCTCGACATGGTTATACTGTATTAAAAGATGGACAGGCAATAGGCGAAGTAACCACTGGTTACCACACTATCTCTACTGATAAAAGCGTATGTATGGCATTGATAAAAACAGAATATGCCAAATTGGGAACACCGCTTGAAGTGCAAATACGCAAAAAAACATTCCCAGGAACAGTGGTAAAAAAGAAATTTTACGATAAGCATTATAAGAAATAGAAACCTATCAAGGCACAAAAATATCTAATAACAATACACAATAAATTACTAATCAGCAGCGGCGAGCAATGCTTTTAAAGCAGAATAAGCCCTTGCTCTATAAACATTTTTATACTATGGAAAAAGTTATTGACGGACTCTACTATTCTGAGTCTCACGAATTTGTAAAGGTGGAAGGCGAATATGGCTATATAGGTATTACTGATTATGCGCAGCATGCCCTCGGAAATGTGGTATATGTAGACATGCCTGAAGTGGATGATGAAGTGAAAGCAGGTGAAGAATTTGGCACTGTAGAAAGCGTAAAAGCTGCAAGCGACCTCAATTCTCCTGTCAGTGGCACTGTAGTTGAAGTAAATGAAGCTTTAGGCGACACTCCTGAACTCATTAATCAAGATGCTTTTGATAATTGGATTATAAAGGTAAAGCTAAGCGACAAGACCGAACTTGACAGCCTTATGGACGCCAAAGCTTATGAAGTTTTCTGCGAAAATGAAAAACATTGATGTACAATCATCTACCAATCATTAACCCAATCTATATCCATTATTAACCTATTTGACACCTATGATATACAAGTATTTTCCTCATACCCATGAAGATATAGAGAGTATGCTTAACACTGTGGGAGTCAAGTCGCTTGATGAGCTCTATTCCGAAGTACCTGATAGCATTCGGTTTAAAAGAGATTATCAGCTTCCTGAAGCCATGAGCGAACCAGAGGTAAGACGTTTCTTTGAGCAGTTAGGCAAAGAAAACAAGCCCCTGACATGCTTTGCCGGAGCTGGTGTATACGATCACTATGCCCCAGCCGTTATCAATCATATTATAGAAAGGTCGGAATTTTTAACCTCTTACACCCCTTATCAAGCTGAAATATCACAAGGTACGCTACATTATATATTCGAATATCAGTCAATGATGGCTGAACTTACAGGCATGGACATTTCCAATGCCTCCATGTATGATGGCACAACAGCTACCGCTGAAGCCGTAATGATGGCAGTAGCGGCAGCAAAAAAGAGTAATACCGTTATTCTCTCGGAAACTGTTGACAAGAAAACAGTAGACGTTGTCAATACTTACGCCAAGTTTCATGGCATCAATATAGTAATGGTTACAGAACACGAAGGCATAACAGACAGACAAAATTTAGAGCAGAAAGTGGGTAAAGGCGGCATTGCAGGTGTAATAGTGCAACAGCCTAACAAGTATGGTATCGTAGAAGACTATACAGGACTGGCAGACATTACTCACCAAAATAAAGCTCTTCTTATTATAAACAGCGTAGCAGCAGACCTTTCTGTGCTAAAAACTCCAGGCGGATGGGGGGCAGACATTGCCGTTGGCGATGGGCAGAGTTTAGGTGTTCCCATGCAGTTTGGCGGACCTTACATAGGCTATTTATGCTGCACAGAGAAGCTAATGCGTAAAATGCCCGGGCGTATTGTTGGCATGACGCAGGATAACCGCGGTCAACGCGCCTTTGTACTTACCTTGCAAGCACGTGAACAACATATCCGCCGACAGAAAGCGACCTCCAATATCTGCTCCAATCAAAGCCTTATGGCATTGTATGTTACCATCTATATGGCATTAATGGGCAAGCAAGGGGTAAAAGAAGCTGCCGAACTTTCGTATGCTGGAGCACACTATATGTACGACCTGCTCATAGCCACAGGCAAGTTTACACCCACCTTCCAACAACCTTTCTTCAATGAATTTTGTGTTGATTATTCAGGTGATGTAGACTTGCTACAACAAAAGTTCATTGACAATGGCTTTATGGGCGGCATCAAGATGGGCGAACATACCATTATGTTTGCCGTTACTGAACAACGCACAAAAGCGGAAATTGACAACCTTATTAAATTAATCTGACCATGAACAACAAGCTATACGGTAACCTTATATTTGAGTTGTCGCATGCAGGACGTAAAGGTTATTCACTACCCAAAAACGAATTTGGCAATTATAACATACCAACTTCTATCAGAAGGAACAGTGATGCCAATCTTCCTGAATGTGATGAACTGACTGTTACAAGGCATTACACCAACCATAGTGGCAACAACTTTGGAGTAGACAATGGCTTTTACCCTTTAGGTAGCTGTACTATGAAATACAATCCTGCTATCAATGAAGAGATAGCCACTATGCCTCAGTTTACTCATTTGCATCCTCTGCAACCTGCTTCGACCTGCCAAGGAGCGCTAAAAATATGTCAAGAACTACGCAAAGCCTTATCAGAAATAGCAGGATTAGCCGACTTTACGCTTAATCCCTTTGCCGGAGCACACGGTGAATTGACTGGACTCATGATTATACGCAGCTATCACGAGAGCAGAGGCGACAGCAAACGCACCAAAGTTATTGTGCCTGACTCTGCCCATGGCACCAATCCTGCATCTGCCGCAGTATGCGGATTGGATATTGTTGAGGTGAAAAGCACAGCTAACGGCATTGTAGATATAGACAATCTCAAAGCGCTGCTCGATGGCAGCATTGCAGCCATGATGATGACAAATCCCAACACGCTTGGACTTTTTGAGCAACAAATTCCAGAAATAGCCCAATTGGTGCACGATTGTGGTGGCTTAATGTATTATGATGGTGCCAATCTAAACCCAATGTTGGGCGTCTGCCGCCCTGGCGACATGGGATTTGACGTTATGCACATTAATCTTCACAAGACTTTCTCTACGCCTCACGGTGGTGGAGGCCCTGGAAGCGGACCTGTAGGAGTAAGAAAAGGACTGGAAAAGTTTCTTCCTGACAATAGCGACATTTCGGTAGGGCCTTACCATGGCAACTTTGGCGTAATCATGAAAGCCTACGCCTATATACTAAGTTTGGGCAAAGAACACATCAAGCAAGTAGGACCATTGTCTACACTGAATGCCAACTACATCAAAGAATCGCTAAAAGATATATATGAATTGCCTATTAAAGGACTGTGCAAACATGAGTTTGTATTTAATGGATTGGCAGACAAGTCTACCGGTATCACCACTATGGATGTGGCCAAGCGTCTGCTTGATTATGGCTACCATGCTCCTACCATCTACTTTCCACTGCTTTTCCATGAAGCTATGATGATAGAACCTACTGAAAACGAGAGCAAGGGGACCCTTGATGGCTTCATTACAGTAATGCGGAAGATAGCCGATGAAGCTAAAAACGAACCCGATTTACTGAAGACGGCACCGCACAACACACCAATTGGCAGAGTTGATGATGTGTTGGCAGCCAAACATCCGATAGTAACATACAAGCAGTTGCAAAGCGAAAGTTAGCTATTGAGCTTGCTCACATGTATCATGTGATTTCTCTATACATACAACGCATAGTCCCTATACATGCAATTCATAGTCCCTATACATGCAATTCATAGTCTTCACACATATAAAAAGTATGACAAGAAAGGCGTTTTGCAATAGAGAAAACATTCCCTTCAATATGCAGAAAAGAATATTTGAAACCTTTGTTTCATGGTAAACAGTCATTCCGTTATACTGTTCTAAACCTCCAAATATACTTTTCTGCACTTTAACACCTATCTTATTTATGGAAAATAACTTCAATATCATTATTATAGGAGCAGGACCTGGAGGCTACAAGACAGCTCTCTACGCTGCCCAAAACGGTCTTTCTGTACTCATTGTTGAGCAAGATGAATTAGGAGGAACATGCTTAAACAAAGGTTGCATACCTACAAAAGCATATGCACGCCATGCTGAAATCTTACAAACGCTCCACCATGCTACAGAATATGGACTGGAAAAACTGAACTATAAGTTTGATTTCAAAACAGCGGTTAACCGCAAAGATACTGTAATAGCACAGCTCAGAGAGGGCATTAGCACCCTGCTGTCTGTCCCAGGCATCACCCTTGTCAAAGGCAAAGCACAATTTGCCACATCCAACAGCATCCATATAGGCGGACAAATATATACAGCAGAAAATATTATCATAGCCACAGGCTCTGAAGCAAAGAGCCTCTCCATTGACCAGTTAGACACAGAGATGGTATGCGATACTACCTGGGTGCTGCAAACTACACAGTTACCACAGCGCATCTGCATAATAGGAGCAGGAGTAATAGGCATGGAATTTGCAAGCATACTGAATGCTTTTGGCTGCCATGTCAGTGTGGTTGAATTTATGAAAGAGTGTCTTCCCGCTTTAGATAGCGACATAGCCAAGCGTCTGCGCAAATGTCTTGAAAAGCGCGGTGTAGACTTTTACATGCAATCTGCCATACAATGTGCAGCTCACGGCAAAGTTACTTTTGAACGAAAAGGCAAGAATATTGACCTTGAAGCCGACAAGGTGCTGTTAGCTGTAGGCCGAAAGCCACGCACAGAGGGAATTGACTTGGAACAGATAGGCATAGAATATAATTCTAAAGGCATTGCTGTTGACAACAATATGCAAACAAATATACCCCATATATATGCTGTTGGCGATGTAAATGGACTGCAAATGCTGGCCCATGCTGCAGAGATGCAAGGCAAACGGGCCGTAAATCATATTCTCAACAAGGCTGACAATATCAAATTAAGCGTGACGCCTGCCGCTATTTTTACCCATCCTGAAGCAGCTTGCGTTGGAATGACAGAAGAACAATGCAAAGCACAAGGTATGGCATACACCTGCAAGAAGAATTATTACAGGGCCAACGGGAAAGCTGTAGCCATGAATGAGACGGATGGAATGCTGAAACTATTGGCCGACAACACCGGAAAGATAATCGGCTGCCATGTGTATGGAGCACATGCTGCCGACTTAGTGCAGGAGGTCAGCACACTGATGTGTCGCAACACTACACTGCAAGAGCTGCACGATATGACGCATATACACCCCACACTGAGCGAAATAATTGTTGAATAAACCTTATTTTCCTATTTTCAGTCCTTTGCCATTGATAAGATTGCAACCATGTGCAATCTTGTCTATGGCAAAGGGCTTTTTCATTGTATGTCTTTCTCTTTACTACTGATATGCAACATCTATTTACGCTCGTTAGCGTAATAATGAGCATAATTGTAAAAGGCATTGGTAACCACTTCGCCACTGGTGGCAGTAAAGACGTGTCCATAAGGGTCTGTTGCCTCCACTATTATATTTGCCTTAGGATTTTTAGGTTCATAATAATAAAGGTGATTCATAATCAAATAGCCATTGGCTTTGCTGACGAAAGAATAAGGCGCACACTTGGCATACTTGTGATGATACCCCGCAGCAAAAGCATCTTGCCCTTTGCTTGCTATGCGTTTCATGTGGTGTTCTTCGCCATCTTCAATAGCTATTACACGCCATCTGGAGTCAGCATTAAACACATTAGCCACCAACACTCCCCTATTCTTAGGCAGGTTCCAGTCGTTTACATAGCTATCACCATTGAAATCTGTATCTGCTCTAAACAGTGTCATCTGCCGAGAAGCATTCCAAAATGTGCCCTTATAATAGCAGTCTGTCAAGCGTGTGTCCTCAAAGGTATATACATAGTAGCCGTTGGGCGTGCCACAGATATTGATGTTCGACTGCCATATATTGCCGCATGCCGCAGCATGGCAATGCTCCATGATATGGCGTCCTTGGTAATTGATTTCGTGGTTGAGGGCAAAATGGGTGTGTCCACAGAAGAGTTCGTAGCCCCCCTCAAAGCGTTCGAGCAAACCAAGCAGCATCGACAGCCGTGATGAAATGTAGTGTCCTTTCTCCTTTGCTATGTCAAGTGGATGCGCTTTGCCATAAGGCGAGTTGCCAAAAGTGAACGGTATGTGATAGCAAAGCACCACTTTCATGGAACGAGGAGTGAGCGCGAGGTCTTGCTCCAGCCATTTTACCTGCGCCGCTGTCAGTTCACCAGGAGAATAGTATGACTTGTGTCGGGTAAATTGCACATTATTAATACACACATAATGTTCATCACCACGATTAAAAGAGTAGTCGGTAGGTCCCCAACTATCTTCCCATTTGCGCTTGTACAAGGCATTTCCATCTTGGTCATGATTACCTATTACCGAGAACAGGCGCATCTGCGAGGAGCCAAGTGCCCGCCTTATCTCCCGCTCCAAACGTGGGTTGTAGCCCCCATAATATTGCACGTCATCACCCATGCTCAGCCCATACACCGCTGTTCCGTTAGGCATTGCCTGTATGGTCTTTCTGATATCTTTCATGGTCTGAGCAGTAAAGCGCTCTATATCGCTTTTCTTCACAGGATTGTCATCAGGACTCGTGTAATAGGGATTGATAGCGTTGGTAACTTGCGGATCGCCTATAACAATCATCTTATAGCGTCTCTCCTTCCCTTCCGGCAATCTTTTCAGTTTAAAATCATATACTTTCTTATTCGCTTCAACGGGCTGATAAAAGTAAGCTGTACGGTCATTGTCGGCATGAACAGGCACCTCACAGTAAGCAGGAACACTGTAATAGACAAAACGTGCCTGCTTATTGCGCAGCAAGGTATAATGCCCTGCCGTGTCAGTCAGCACACAGGTGTAGCCGTCGCTCACCACTACCCCCTCCATACCATGGCCCTGCTCATCTGTCAGCAGTCCTGTTATGGTATAATTGGTGGTGTCTTTAGAGGCTTTTGCTGCCTTTTTAGCCACCTTTTTAGTCTGCTTTTTATGAGCTGTATCTGTGCGCCATGCCTGGTTCATCTTGCCCAAAGCTAATGATTGCCTGGTATGGTCTGCATGATGGCTCACCATAGCCATGCTGACCACTACAATGCAAGCCAACACCATCAACAGTTTTCTGAAATCCTTGTTTTTCATTCTTGCAATCCTTATCCACCGCTTTCTGTTTGCCATTTCTTACACAGAGCCTACCATTTGCCCTCTTGAAGGTCGCCAAAGTAGCAGTGTTTCTATCTTGAAAGGAATACCTTTCAGTAGACATTCAGCAGTAAAGCAAATAAAATTGTGCCATATTTTCAAGGCTATCATCTACTTTGCGAAAGCACACAGCTACCTTCTTTACGGCCATTTGCCCTACAAAGATAGCTAAAAAACGCTTTTGCTATCACTATTTTCAAGAAAATAAGTGTTTAAAAGCCTTACTTATAAAGAAAAAATATGTAAGTTTGCACTTATTAAAGTTATCTATCATGAAGATATTACAAAGTTCTTTGTTCCGCGCCCTGTGTGCCATTGCCGTGGGTGCACTGCTTATCAGCAATCCCGACAATACGGTAAAAGGCATCACCATAGCCATCGGCGTGCTGTTTCTGCTGTCTGGTGTCATCTCGTGTGCCACCTATCTCAACTCAAGAAAACATTACAACGATGTGGAAATCTACGACCGTAGCGGACAGTTAATCAGTCAGCGTCCCATGTCATTTCCCTTAGTAGGCATTGGCAGCGTGCTGTTAGGACTTATCTTAGCCTTGATGCCAGGTCTGTTTGTTACCTCACTGATGTATGTATTAGGTGCAATACTGATAATGGGCAGCCTCAACCAGTTTATGAATCTCGTCAATTTGAAAAGGGCCTGTGCCATACCTCTATGGTTTTGGTTAGGTCCGTCGGTGGTGCTGTTGGTAGGCTTGTTTGTCATTCTCAAGCCTATGGCTACCGCCAGTCTGCCACTGCTCATCATTGGGTGGTGTCTGCTGTTCTATGGTGTTACTGAATGCATCAACTCATTCAAGATTTACAAGACTAACAAAATGCTAAAACAACTGCAAGAAAAAGCCACAGAACACGACACTGGCGAATAGCATCAAGCAAGCTTAAAACTGCTTGCCGGCGTAATTACCTATACTTCACTATTATAAGAAATCGCCCGATGCATACTTTACGGTAAAGTATGCATCGGGCGATTTCTTATACCCGCAGTCAAGCATACATTATAACAGATGCTTTACTTGCCTGCCACCAAGCTCTCTATGTATTTACACAAGATACCTATTCCTTTTTTGTTTTCTCCGCCTTGCGGTATAATAATATCCGCATACTTCTTGGTAGGTTCTATAAACTGCTCGTGCATGGGTTTGAGCACATCCAGATAGCGGTTGATAACCATCTCTACCGTGCGGCCGCGCTCCACTACATCTCGCTGTATATTGCGGATAAGGCGCTCGTCTGAGTCAGCGTCTACATACACTTTCAAGTCCATCATATCGCGCAGTTTCTTGTTGAGCAATGCCATAATGCCTTCGATAATGATAACGGGATGCGGCTCCACATGAATGGTTTCGGGCAGACGGTTGCATATCAAGTAAGAGTAGGTAGGCTGCTCTATGGCTTTGCCGGCACGCAACTCATTGATTTGCTTGACCATCAGCTTCCAGTCAAAGGCATCAGGATGGTCAAAGTTGATAGCATGGCGCTCCTCTTCGGTCATACTGCTGGTATCGTTATAGTACGAATCTTGTGGTATTACGGTTACATAGTGTGGCGGTAGAGCCTCTACTATCTTCTTTACTACGGTGGTCTTTCCTGATCCTGTGCCACCGGCAACTCCTATTATTGTCATTATATTGTATTTTTATGTTTTTTCATCGATTACTTAACTGTGCCAGCCGGCATAGCCTAAACCTTTACAGCACATTTTTCTCTGTCTGCTGCCTGTTGTCTGCTTGCAAGCAAGACAATGGCTTGGCGTAAAATTCAGCCTTGCGTTCTATCTTCATAGGGTAAGCCCGCGAGCTGCTGGGCATGCGCCACAATACCAAGTGTCTGCCCCTGAAGCAGAACGGTTGTTGCCCGCCTACCTTTGGAGGCACAATATTGAAATGGGCAGCAAACAGCTCTGTGGCTTTCTGCCCTGTGGTAACTACCGTGTGGCAACAGGGCAATGCCGACAGCAGCGCATCCAAATCGGCAGACTCTATCACCTCAAGGTCTTTGTCTGATGCCGTGTTGCGGGTGCGCCGCACCTTGCAAGCAGTGTCATAGATAGCCACTCCACGCTCGCGCAGAAATGCCACAATAGCTTCAAGCTTAAAGCAACGCGCCTCTTCGTCTACAAAATGCTGCTTGTCATTGAAAAACAACAAGCCGAAAATACGCCACATGTCGTTGATATAGTTGGGGTAAAAGAATTCCATACACCAGCGATGGCGAGCTGGCGGAAAACTGCCCAACATCAGCAAGCGTGCATTTTCCGGCAGAAAAGGCTGCAAGGGATGACTCTCTATTTGATTTGTATTTGCTACCATAAAGTTATAACAGAATGACCTGCCTTTTGGCTTGAGGTCAAGAACTTTCAAGTTTTTAATTTGCAAATATAATTAAAATAACTGAAAGCAAGAAGCTGCAATGCAAGAATAAGCAAAATACTTGCATTGCAATTGCACTGTTATTGCAACGCAAAAGCACTGCAATCGCATGGCTATAACAGCGCTCTTACAACGCAATAGCGGTGCTTTCAGAAGCCGAAAGCACCGCTATCAAAACACACAAGGGTAAAACCTGCATTGAAAGTAGCTTTTTTACGCTCTTGCGTTAGCTACTGTACTTATATTCTATTGCCAAGAAACTTGTTTGCTGCACGCAACTGATGTTTCATAATGCTGAGGAACTCTTGACTCTCCTGCAGCAAGTTAAGGTAAAGCAAAGCCACCTTCAGATTGTTAAAGTCAGGTTGCTGCATGGTATCTATCAAGCGTTTACGCATCAGCGACAATTGCTCTTTGCTCTTGTCGGCTGTAGCCAACGTATAGTCGTATTGGTCAAAACGATTGGTAGAAATCATCTGCTCTGCTTGATTCATCAGCTCGTTGATCTGTCTGCGCATACCTTCAAACTCTGTTACATATTTCTGTGGCAACGGGTTGAAGTTATTGTCTACATGCTCCTTTGTAGGCTCCAGCATACGTTTCAGGCAGTAGATAAACTGCTGGTTGCTGTTGGCTCCCAAGTGAAACCATGTATTGCGCTCAATAGCCAATGACTCTGGAATACGGCGCATCGCCAGCAACTCTTTGCGACGGAACTTCTTCAGCTGGTCTTGTTCATCCTTCAAGGCACGACTGCAACGACGAAGTTCTTTCAAGTTTTCATTGCAGAAGCCATCCACTATTGCGTTATATTGTTCAAGAGCAAAACGGGTAACAAAGCTCTGTGTGCGCGACACGTGCTTGGAAAGCAAGTCCCACACGATGTCCTTGTCGCGAGTGCGCATCATCAAGCGGAACACATCGTCTTTCTTTTCTTCCTTCATCTTCTTGTTGTACTTGCGGTTGCTGTTCCACAGCAGATATATGTCGAGCAACATAAAGGCTATCATCACCACGAAACCTCCAAAGCGCATCGCCGTACAAACCAAGGCACAAGTTACGAAAGCCACACCTGCAGTAATAAACCAACCGCCAATAACCGAAATAACTCCTGTTACACGGAACACGGCACTCTCACGGCTCCAAGCTCTATCGGCCAATGAACTACCCATTGCCACCATGAAAGTAACATAAGTGGTAGACAACGGCAACTTATAGTTGGTACCTATAACAATCAGCATGGCTGCCAATACCAAATTGACAGAGGCACGCACCTCATCAAAAGCAGCACCGTTGGCCAGTATCACTTCATCTTTGTTGAAACGTTTCTCTATCCAGTTTTTGGTAGACTGAGGCATGTATTGAGACACCTTGTCATTCAAGTCTTGAGAGAAACGAACGATACTGCGTGCCACCTTTGAAGACCCGAACATCTCGTCGCCCTCATCTTGACGGCTCAGGTCTACACTGGTCTTCACCACATTCTGCGCTTTCTTGGAGGTAGCCATAGCTATAATCATCACAATACCGGCACCTACCAAATAAAGAAGAGGGCTCTTGGCTGATTCCATCAGCGATTTCATCATGAAAGTGTCATAATTGCCATGACCGTTCGCCATAAAGTCTTGCAATGAGTCAAGACCTGCCAAGGGCACACCGATAAAGTTGACAAGGTCGTTGCCGGCAAAAGCCATAGCCAAAGCAAAGGTACCAATCAGCACTATCAGCTTAAACACATTGACATGCAGAAAGTGGAGCACCTCCATAATAACGGATGATACCACAAAGAATACCAACATCAGCATAGGAGTGTTGCCCATTATCCAGTCGCGGGTATCAGAAGGAAGATAAGGAGACTTGCCTACACCTTTAATGAAGATAAAGTAAGCCATTATCGTAAAGGCCACACCGCCAAACAAGGCTATCGTATAGCGCAGATGATGCTTATAGTTAAAGGTAAATATCACACGCGATATCCACTGCACTACCGTACCGAAGAAGAACGCAATGGCCACCGACACAAAGATGGCTATAATGACACTCAAGGCCTTGTCGCTGTTAAGCAAATCGCTGATGACAAAATCTGGATTGTCTGCCATCTTGAACATAGCCATCACAAAGGTACCGCCCAACAGTTCAAACACCAGCGAAACGGTGGTGGAAGTAGGCATTCCCAACGTGTTGAACACATCAAGCACCACCACATCGGTAACCATTACTGCCAAGAAAATGGTCATTACCTCATGAAACGAATAGTTGTCTGGGCGCATAATGCCGTGACGGGCCACATCCATCATACCCGAGCTCATCACAGCTCCTAACAATACACCAACAGAAGCGACCAACAACACAGTACGATACTTGGCCACTTTGGCGCCTATGGCCGAATTAAGGAAGTTGACAGCATCATTGCTCACTCCCACAAACAGGTCGAATACTGCCAAAATAAGCAGAAACGCCACAATAATAAAATAAATCTCTGTCATATAATAATGATTACGTATTTGTTGCTACTACTTTTTTCACGCTGCAAAAGTAAAAAAGCTATATTACAACAAGTTTAAACAGATATTTCATTCCTGTTACAAATAAAAAAATAAATTACTTTTTTATTTATTTCCATAAAAAACAAGAAAGAAAATGATTACACATTTACCAACTGCACGTCTTATAATAAAAGCATGGTAAAAGGTGCTTGTCTACACCTTATTATATATAGGACACATAATCAAGAAAATAACAAACTAACCAAAAATTTATAGCATTATGAAGAAAATCTTTACTCTTGTAGCAGCCGTACTCTGCACAATGGGTGCTAACGCCCAAACCGAAAAATGGTCAATCTGCGATGAAGTAGGCACACTCAAGGCAGACTATGTAGCCAATGCTGACCCAACTGCCATGTCTGTAGTCAGCTTTGCTACCGACAATGTTACAGGAACACACACATCAGGACCTGTATCAGGATACAAAGACGGAGAGCTGGTAGACGGCAAACTGGAAGCTAACGTAGACAATACATGGAACGGTATCAAGAAGCAAGACTTGAGCAAAGACGGTTCAGTGGCTCCTTTCTACTATGTACAAGGTAAAGGCAACCCCGTAAACCTTGACAAAATAGAGTTTGAAGAGATAACAACAGATGGCGAACCTACCGGCAACTTCCGTGCAAAATGGGACAATGCCTACTATCAGGCAGACGGTACTGCAGGACTGCCCAAAAACGGTACTTATGTAACACTTACCCCTAAGACCGACGGTGTGTTGAAAGTAGCTATCTGGGTAAACAAAGGCAACCGCGACACTTATGTGGCAAAAGCCAGCGATGCCAAGGCCCTGACCTTCGGCACAGACGTAAAAGCCTCAGGATATGTACAGGCTACCAATAATGATGTAGCAGAAGACAGCCCGTTATATGGCTACATGCTTTATCAAGATGAAATAGCCATGAAGGGCACAGAGGGCAATAACGCTTATGTCATAGGTGCAGGCAACCGTCCGGTGTTTGCTTATCTCAACTTCAATGCTACTGCCAACGAGACTTACTACATATTCTGCAAGAGCACACAAATAGGCTTTGGCGGTTTTGAGTTTACCAGCAGCACCGCAGGTATCAATGATATCACCGTAAACAAGCAGCTTGACAAGAATGCTCCTGTATACAACCTCGCCGGTCAGCGCGTATCAATAAATGCCAAAGGTATCTTGATTCAAAACGGAAAGAAATTCATCAACAAATAAGGTTTATAACAATTTGCATAATTGAAGCACGTGATGCGTGACTGCATTTTTTCAAAATTTAAATGTATAAAACATTTTAAGAAAATCCCCGACAGACAGCGGTTTGTCGGGGATTTTTGAGTAAAAAAGTGCTTCTTTTCCCCAAAATACAAGCATATTACAAATTTATTATTTTATTTTTTCAAATATTGATTACATTCTTTAATACTTTGCGTCTATAAAGAAAGTGCCTTTCAAAGGCTCCATACAAAGCACAGGAAACTTTATGCAGGCACTATACTACAACAAACTAAAAAAAACGACAGCACCATTAAAACGTATTAAGCTATAAACCTATCCATACACTAACAGCAAATAAAAAAATACTAAAATATAAAACGTGTAACTTTAAAAATTGATTTATGAGTAAAAATCATTTCTTATTGCAAGGAAAAAGCTGGACGCTATTGGCTTTTGCCACAGCCACTTTGGCCTTAGCCTCTTGTGATGATGTTTATGATGGCAAAGAGACATGGAAATCTGATGTCTTCAACCAAACGCTTACATCTCCCAACGCCAGCGACATAACCATTAAAGCAAGCACTGACGGCACCAAGACCACCATATCATGGCCTGTCGTACACGGTGCAAAGGGCTATGAAGTCAGTGTGAAAGACATTACAGACAAGGCAAATCCTGTTACTGTAGACAGCATTGACAACAAGTTTGTAGATGGATGCTCACTCACGTTTTCACGCACCGAAGATACCAATTATGAGGTAAGCATCAGAACTCTCGGCAACGAAAGCAACAACAATAAAGACGCTGCTGAAGCTACAACCAAGACATTTACCAGCTTTACACCTACATACGCTACTATTCCTGCCGGTTCAGACATAGCAGAATGGGTAGCCAACAACCCTATTCCTGCCGATTCTGTAGGCAAAATGCTCTGCATCGACTTGGAAGGTGGTGCACAATACACACTCAGTGACAAGGTTAACTTTGGCAATCAGCAGGTTACACTCCGTACTACCGACAAGACTAACCATGCAAAAATAGCATATACAGGAGAAAACGCAAGCATTAAGACAAGTGCATTGCTCACGCTCAAATATCTGGATATCGATGCTTCTGCATCACTCAAGCCAGTAATAGAACTGAGTGAAACTCCTAACGAGGCAATCAATGGTGCACTGTCAGGAAGTCAGTATTATAATATATACGGTGGAGCTTTCACCATCAACAATTGCAATATCACCGGTATCAATCAGAACCTGATATACGATGGCAATGTAAAATACTGTATAGAGCAGTTGCTTATCAACAACAGTACTATTCATCTGACCAGCAACAGCAGTACCAACATCAGCGGCAATGCCATCATCTACTTTAAAGCCGGATTTGCAAACACCCTCACCGTCAAGAATTCTACATTCTGGAACACAGGCAACTCTGATGCCAAATACTTTGTACAATATAACAACAGTGCCCGTGCTGACCGTGCCGGATACGCCGAACAATATGTAATCTTCCAAAACAGCACCTTCTACAATGTTGTAAAAAAAGGCCAATGGGCTAACTACAGTGCCTTTAACGGCAATAAAGGTACCAACATAACTGTTACCAGCAACATCTTCGTAGACTGCGGCAACAAGCAAGTTGCACGCCGCATCATGGGTGGTCGTACTGCTTCAAGTTATAAAGACGGCAAGATTTCATTTGGCTTCAACACCTATCTATATAATGGAGAATACGAAAGCACCAATGGTTCTGTGGAGAGTTACGACACCAGTGGTACAGCCATTGAAGAAGACCCAGACTTTAAAGACCCCGCAAACGGCAACTTTACCATAAGCGGTGCCACACAGATTGCCAAGAAGACAGGCGACCCAAGATGGCTGCCGGAAACAGCAAATTAATCAATCAGGTAGACAATTAAAGAAAAAACGATATATGAAAAGAAAATTCATAATCAGCATGTGTCTCGGTGCTGCATTGGCGGTACAGCCTAACGTTGCAATGGCACAGAATACACAAACCGTTACAGGTACCGTACTCGATGAGAACGGTGAAGCCATCATTGGTGCATCTGTACAGGTGAAAGGCACCAAATACGCCGCTGTTACCGATATAGACGGTAAATTCAAAATTACAGTTCCTAAAAACTCAAAGATTACTATATCATACATCGGCTATTTGGCACAGACCGTTACTGCCGGCAAGACTGCCAAAATCGTAATGGTAGAAGACAAACAGAGTCTGGACGAAGTGGTGGTAGTAGGTTACGGTACACAGAAAATGAAAAACGTAACAGGTGCCGTTGAAACCATCAGTCCTAAGGATATACAAGACCTCTCGGTAGGAAGCCTTGGCGATGCTTTGGTAGGCCAGTTCAATGGTGTAGGCGTAAGCAACAGCAGTTCACGCCCAGGCAGCACACCAAGTCTGCAAATCAGACAGAGTAGCGTGGCAACCAGCGTTACCCCAGACGCCTCTCGCGGTGGCGATGCAGACCCAAGTCCATTGTACGTTATCGATGGCTTTATCTCTACAGAAACAGCTTTCAACAACCTTGATGCAAGCGAAGTAGAAAGCATTACCGTACTGAAAGATGCCTCGGCAGCCGTTTATGGTGCCCGTGCAGCATACGGTGTGGTATTGGTAAAGACCAAACAAGGTAAAGCTGGCGCACCTAAGATTTCTTATTCTGGACAATTCGGTTGGACAGATGCACTCTACACACCTAAGATGATGAACTCTTACGAATACGGAAGAGCTTACAACATTATGCGTGCAGCCAACACCTCGACACAAGATAATATCGAAATGCGCACACAACTCTTCCAAGCTGATGAGTTGGCAGCCATGAAGAATATTAACTACAACCTGCTCGACCGCGAATGGTCAGCTGCTTTCACACAGCGCCACAACATCAACATGAACGGTGGTAGCGACAAAGCAACCTACTTTGCCAGTGTATCTTACTTTGATCAAGACGGAAATATCGGTCGCCTTGACTACAACCGCTGGAACTATCGCGCTGGTGTAAACGGAAAAATCGGTAAATACGTCAATGCTACCATCCAAGTATCAGGAGACTACGGCGAGCGTAACAATGCCGTAGCACCACAAGGTGGCGGTACTGATTACGACTATAAGTACCTCATGACACATCTTCCTTTCGTGCCAGACAATGTCAATGGATATCCTATTGTCTACTCAGGCATGGAAAATACCATTCCTACCAGTGCCACACAGCTCTACAACTTCTCTGCTGTACAAAACAGTAGCGACAACGTAAACAACACATCCAACAACATGAGCATCAACGGTTCCATGTCGTTTGATTTCGGTTGGATCAAGCCCCTCAAAGGCCTTACTGCCAAAGTGTCTTACTCCAAGACCATCAACAACAGCAAGACCAACACCACCAGCACCGTAATGGATGTGTACCGCTTGCTTAATCGTGGCGGTAGCGGTAACCACTTGTACACTGGCGATGATGTAGTGTACAGCCCGGAGAATCTGGGCGTGCTCCGATTGAACAGCGATGGCTACCTGCGCCGTAACATGTCAAACTCAGACAGCTATCAGCTCAACCTCACTCTCCAGTATGCACGCACCTTCGGCAAGCACGACATAGGTGCTCTTTTCTCAATAGAGAAGACCGAATCCGAGACAGAAGACCTCATGGGTTCAGGTACCAAGCCTGTAAGTTATCAGGACGGACAGTCCAGTAGCATACAAGGCGACAAGGATATGTCATTCGGTCGCTCAGAGTCAGGTATGCTTTCATACATCGGTCGTTTCAACTACGCATACGACAGCAGATATCTGCTTGAGTTCTTGATGCGTACTGATGCCTCTACAAAGTTTGCGCCAAAGAACTACTGGGGCTATTTCCCTTCTGTATCAGCAGGTTGGGTACTCTCTGAAGAGAAGTGGTTCAAGGACAATGTGAAGTGGATGGACTTCTTGAAAGTACGTGCTTCATGGGGTCTTATGGGTCGAGACAACATCCGTGCATGGCTTTGGACACAGCTGTATAACCGTGATGACGCCAAAGGTGCAGTATTCGGCACAGGCGGAAACAAGGTTAACTGGGGTCTTGTAATGCCTAAAGCAGGTGTCAACTCTGACGTACACTGGGACAAGACCTACAAGACCAACATTGGTATTGACGCCCGCTTCCTCAACAGTCGTCTATCAGTCAATGCCAACTATTACTACGACCGTGGTCGCGACTTGTTTGCAACTCGCACCGGTACAAGCAGTTTCCCTGCAACAATCGGTACGCAAGCCACTCCAGAGAACTATGGTGCCATTGACTCTTGGGGTTGGGAATTGACCGTTGGTTGGCGCGACAAGATAGGCAAAGACATTACCTATTGGGCACGCGTTACTACTGGATATAGCGACAACAAGATATTGGAAAGCAACTTCCAAGCCATACCTGAATACGATGATATCGTAAAAGGTCAACGTGCAGACCGCGGCGTTTGGGGTTACAAATGTATTGGCATGTTCCGCAGCTACCAAGATATTGAAGAGTATTTCGACAAATACCATATCACCCAATACATGGGTATGGCAAAGAGCGAAGTACGTCCGGGTATGCTTATCTATGAGGATGTGCGTGGCAAGAATAATGGAGACGGAACCTATGGCGAGGCAGACGGTATTGTAGATACCAACGACTACATCCGCTTGTCAGAGCGTTCAAGCAACCCTTATGGCTTCACGCTGAACTTCGGTGGTTCATACAAGAGTCTCTCCATCAGTGCACAGTTAGCTGCCAGCTGGGGTTCCAAGGCCTTGATACAGACTAACTACCGTCAAGCTGCCAACAACTATGAGTATGAAAACATGCCAACAAGCTTCAACGACATGTTCAACTATGCCGACATTTATGATGCAAGCGGCAATCTTACCGTAGCGGCCAATCTCAATGCCGCAATGCCTAACATGCGTTACAGTGCAGCCAACACCGTACCTTCATCATTCTGGTTGGTTGATGGCGCTACACTGTCATTGCGCAATGTTACCGTAGCATGGACTGTTCCACAAAAATGGGTAAAGACCGTAGGCTTAAGCAGCGTCCGCCTGAACCTCACTTGCCAAAATGCCATTAACTTCCTAAATCCTTATCCTGACAAGAGTTGGGCTGCATACGGCGGTACTTACACCCGTTACCCCAACCTTCGCAAGATTACTATGGGTATCAACGTATCATTCTAATAAAGAATAAAGACAATGAACAATATCAAAATAAATAGAATTGTCATCTGTGCTGCCTTGGCACTCAGCTTGACTAACTGTAGCGATGAGTTCTTGAAGGAAAAGAAAAACTACGGAAACTTCAACTCAACCAATGTCTACAATTCTTATTCTGCTGCCACAGAGCGTGTCAATACACTATATTTCTCACAGTTGCCAGTCTCCAACGGTGGCGACGGTAACGGTGTAGGCAACATCAACGACATAACAAGTGTGGGCCGAGCAGACAAATGGTCTAAGAGCACTGAAGAGTTTGGAGGCTTCAGCATCTTTGTCAATCCAGAACAAGAGCTGACCTACAACAGTTCTGACATGTACGACTATTTCTTTGTGGCCAACGACACTTACAGTCCTTGGGGACATATCCGCAACTGCAACGACATAATAGAAGGCGTCAGTGGCTCTAAAGATCTTACCGATGACGAGCGCAACAAGCTATTAGGACAGGCTTACTTCTTCCGTGCTTACCAATATTATATGTTGGTGAAACTATACGGTGGCGTACCTATCATTGACAAAGTGCAAGACCCTATCGGTACCGGCGAGGCCAACATCGTGCCCCGTCAGACTACCAAAGACTGTATCCAGTTTATCTGTGACGACCTTGACAAGGCAGCAAAGATGCTTCCTACGGTTTGGGAAAATGCTTCATCAGACTATGGTCGCGTAACAGCAGGACTGGCAGAAGCATTGAAAGGCAAGATGCTGCTGTTCTATGCAAGTCCTCTGTTTAACCGTGCTGACGACAAGACACGCTGGGAAGAAGCATACCAAGTTAACAAAGCAGCATTGGAGAAATTGAACCAAGGCGGCTATGGCCTTACTTATGCTACCAATGGTGGCGGCAACAATGCAGCCAACTGGGCACGCACATGGACCAGCTACACTACTTCTGACGGTAGCGTTAGCGAGGCTATATTCGTTACTTTGCACAATACTGCCGACAATATCAGTGGCCAACCTAACTATGGTAAATGGAATGACTGGGAACATGCCATTCGTCCCAAGAACGCCAACGGCAACGGTGGCCTTACCCCAACATCTGAAATCATAGACCTTTTCCCTATGGCTGACGGCAAGAAGCCTTCTGAATCATCCATAGAATATGACAAGAAGAAATTCTGGCTCAACCGTGACCCACGCTTTTATCGTACCTTTGCTTTCCCCGGCGAAGAGTGGCAGTTTGACGAAAACGGCCTTAACTTGGCTGGCGATGCTCTGAAAGACAAGATACCTGCCCGCTACAAGACAGGTAAAGACTATGAGTTGTGGAGCTATACCTGGTACAACAATGCTGAAGACCAGACCAGCCTGTCAGCCAAAGGCTGGAGTGCAGACAAGTTGGAAGAGACCAACCACGCTGTCTATGTGCGCAAGCGTAGCGATGATTTGCACTTAAACGCCAATCCTTTCTATAAATTCTCCGAGTCTGTTTCATCACCCAAGGGTTTCCAAAAGAGTGCTGCTCCATTGGTAACCATGCGTTATGCAGAAGTATTGCTCGACTTTGCCGAGGCTGCTTGTGGTGCTGAACACTACGATGAAGCAGTAAAGGCATTGCAGCAGATACGTGCGCGTGTGGGATATACAGCTGAAAACAACTACGGTTTGCCTACCGATATCAATGGCAACCGCGCAAAGCTCTTCTCTGCTATTCTGTATGAGCGACAGATAGAGTTTGCTTATGAAGGCAAACGCTTTGATGACATGCGCCGTTGGATGCTCTTTGACGGTGGCGCAGGTCAGGGTGAGTTGAAAGCAAGCTGGGCTCTGACAGGCTTTGGCGGCAACACTTGCACCTATCTTGGCGTGAAACCGCTCAACGGAACCAAGCGTCATCAGATTGTTCTGTACACTACCGACTTGGCCGAAAAGGACAACGACCACGATCCATTGCTCAATCTCAGACCTGAAGCACTGTCTCTTGACGAGGATATGAGCTACAATGCTTCAACAGACACTTATGCCAATGACAAAGTGAAAGCTTTGGCCAAGTTCTACGATACTTACTTGAAGCGTAAAGACAACAATCTGGACGGTAACGACGATGCACTTACCATCAAGTTCTTGCCTAAGTATTACTTCCTCGGTCTGAAGCAAAACGCTATGCAAAACAACGTTACGCTGCACCAGACTATAGGCTGGCATGACTTGAGCCGCAACGCTGACGGTCTGTTTGACCCATTGTCAGAAAAGCTGCCTGAGTAAATACTACAATATCCATACATCAAGCGCACTGCCCTAAAGCAGTGCGCTTTTCTTTTGCATACACTCATCTAACACGCCAAATTGCAAAACCAACTTAGCATCCTTTGTCTTTTGCAAGGCACAATGCCCTATTTTTATGCGCCTACTGCAATGCGAAAGCTGTGCAACTGCATAAAAACTGTAAAAGAATATGCATTGATTAACATTTTTTGTGTACCTTTGCAGTCAAATTCAATAGGATAGTTTTCACCCTTTTTTGTATTATTCTGATTCTTATTAACAACTTAATTATGGAAGATATTCAGCAAGCTGAATCACAAAAATTACTGCGACGCAAGCTCGACTTATTGCTTCGCACGGGTGCACTTTTGGTAGAAAGCGCGGCAGATACCAGCCGAATAGTGCGCAACATGAACAGAACAGCCGCTTATCTGGGCTTGCCAGAAAAGCATTTGCACACCTACATCAGCTACAACATGCTGATGGTAAACCTCAGTGATGAGACTCACTCCTTCTCAAAGTTCCAACGTTGCGACAAGCACGGTATCAACATGGATGCCATATCTGCTGTCAGCAAGCTATCGTGGCGCGCTATCAAAAACGACTATTCGCTTGACAAGTATGAAGAAGAATTAGAGGCTATCAAGACCAAGAAGCGCAACTACACCCCTTGGCAGGTAGCCATAGGAGCAGGTTTTGCGTGTGGCGGCTTCTGCGTGCAGTTCGGTTGCGACTGGCCTGCCTTTTTCTATGCCTCCATTGCTGCCATCTTGGGTTTCCGCTTGCGCGCATGGCTCAACAGCAAGGGTAGCAACGGCTATGCCAATATAGCTTTTGCAGCTTTCTTCTCTACACTGTTGGCATGGCTGTCTGCCTATATCTCCATGCCTATTGTCAGCTCTCATCTGCCCGAATGCCTGGTGCAGGTGTTGCACAGCGACACCCCTTGGCACCCACTGATGGCGTGTGCTCTGTTCATCGTGCCGGGTGTACCGCTTATCAACTTTGTAAATGATATGCTCGACAACCATATAGGAATGGGTATTAACCGTGCTGTCAACACGCTACTGATGGTGGCTGCCATGTCATTTGGCATAGCCATAGCCATCAAGATTTGCCATATCGACAACTTTGTGCGCGACCTCAGCATGACTCCCCACAACAACTACATAGCTTATGCCACCGCAGCTGCCATCTCTGCCATGGGCTTCTCCATGATATTCAATATTCCCCGCCGGCTGCTCTGGGTGGTAGCCATAGGTGGTATCATAGCCGTATGCACGCGTAACTTTGTAAACTTGGGTCCAAGCAACAACAACATAGGTCTTGACTGTGGTCCCATTATCGGTTCATTGGTAGGTTCGTCGCTCATCAGTATTATCTGTGTAAAAGCTGTTCACATGTTCCACACGCCTCACCACTGCCTGTCTATTCCCAGCGTCATACCTATGGTACCTGGTGTGCTGATGTACCGCATGCTGTTTGCACTGATAGAGATGCACGGAGTGGTAGGTGAACTGACCGTAGCCATACACAATGGCATCCGTGCATCGCTCATCATTCTGTGCATTGCCATTGGTGTAGCCATTCCCAACATCTTTGCCCGTCAATGGATTGCACCGAACCGCCGCAAAAAGTTAGAGAGACTGATAGAGGAGCGCCGCCAACGCGGCAAGTTCATTGACCTTGACGAAATAGCATAACCATATCATTTCATACGGCAAACCTATTTTGCCTGCCGTTCATTTAAACAACATTCACCCCACAAGAGCCGCAATACTCTTGTGGGGTGAATGTTGTCAGTAAACATGCATCCAAGACTTCTACTTACACTTGGCATAAAACAAAAAAATCCATGTGCTCAGCTTTCGCCAAACACATGGACCATCTAAAATAAGGGTTAATGGATAACTGATTTTCCTTACTTCTTGAAGTAACGGTTAAACAAGCCTTGGAAGCCTGCACCATGGCGAGCCTCATCCTTGGCCATTTCATGAACAGTGTCGTGAATAGCATCGAGGTTCAACTCTTTAGCCTTCTTGGCAATAGCCATCTTAGCTTCGCAAGCACCCTCTTCTGCCAGCATACGCTTCTCTACATTGGTCTTGGTGTCCCAAACCAACTCACCAAGCAACTCTGCAAATTTAGATGCATGCTCTGCCTCTTCAAAAGCATAACGCTTGAATGCCTCTGCAATCTCAGGATAGCCTTCGCGGTCTGCCTGACGGCTCATAGCCAAATACATACCAACCTCTGAGCACTCACCTGTAAAGTGGTCGTGCAAACCTTGCAATACAAACTTTCCGTCTTCTGTATTTGGTATATTCTTAGCTACGCCAAGTTCATGCTCCGTTACGAAGTTCAAACCTTCGGTCTCGCCTACCAATTTGAATTTTGAACCTGGAACATGGCATTGAGGACACTCTGCCGGTGGATTTTCACCTTCATATACATAGCCACAAACTGGGCATACCCATTTTTTTGTTGTCATAGTCATAATGTTTTTATATAATTAGTATTTGCATTTAACTGCCAAGATTCCGCATCTTGGTCTTCTTAAATCTTGTATCGCAAAGATAGAAGTTTCTTCTCAGATACATCAAATTAATTGTGTTTTATTTTGTTAATATGTTCATTATTATCTTGTTTCATCGAAGATTTTCATATATTTTTACAGATTTGGAAATTGAATATAAACAGGTGTCCAATATTAACCGCATGCATAAAGCCTTTACCGTAATTTATTGTGATTGTCTACCTGCCAATAGTCATTCGCTGTTCCTGTCCAATCACAATCTGAAAGCTATGTTTTAGCTCTCCAAAAGCATAGCTTTTACAGGCCGAAAGCATAGCTTTTGGAGGGCAATACCTATGCTTTCGGTCTGAGAGGTATATGTCTTTGAAAACTGTAAGCATTTTATAGCATTTTTGTTCCATACCGTAAGAACATTCTGCATCATGCCCAACTCTCCATTCTATATGCGCATTGCGATAAGCGGTACTTGCTTGTCCTGACTGACAACATCAACAATTCATCTGCCGTTAAAATTATTTTGCACCTCGCAACAGTACAATAAAAGACCTTTACCGTCGTTTCTATATAAGATAGGTGTACACTGTCAGCAACTGCCACATGGCAATCTGCCTCCAACAAAAGCCACTGTCCACACGCTGCTGACAGGCATCTGACAATGAAGAAAACAAACTATAATTGCAATGAATAGATTTTTTAGCCTTTGCTGCCTTGCCCTGCTGCTACTTATCAACAGCATACAGCAAGCTGATGCAGCAAAAAAGAAGGAGGTCTACATTCCGATGGACTATTCTACCTGTGGATACCATGCCTCCGAACAAAACATTCCTAATGTAAAAAATGTGGTAACAGTGGCTCCAATATCGGGCGACAGCTATGCCACACTGCAAAAAGCCATCAACTATGTAGGCTCGCTCAAAGCCGACAAACAGGGCTTTAGAGGTGCCATACTGCTAAACGAGGGTGTATATAAAATCAACAAGCCCCTTCGCATAGCCAAATCCGGCATTGTGCTGCGTGGATCCGGCAGATCAAAAACTACTATTCTAAAGCAGGGTGCTGACCGTGGAGCTGCCATTTATATAGAAGGTGGACTGCAACTGTCCAAAGGCGATACCATTGCAGTGGCAGACAGCAAGGTAAAAGCGGGCAGCACAACCCTTACGCTGAAAACTATAGGCAATATAAAGGCTGGTTCGCGCATCATGATTGTGCGCCCTTCTACCAAAGAATGGATAGCATCGCTAAAATGCGACGACTATGGCGGAGGGTTGGACTATACCGGCTGGAAAGCATCAGACATAGACATTACATGGCAACGCACCGTAACGGCAGTGCAAGCCAACACCATTACTTTAGATGCTCCTGTTACTTGCAGTATAGAAAGCAATTATGGCGGAGCCTATGTAATAAATGCCTACAACGGGAAAGAGATAAAAGAATGCGGCATCGAAAACCTTACGTTAGCTTCAACCCACAACGATTGGAACCCTAAAGATGAAGACCACTGCTGGAACGGCATCTTTATGAACAACCTGCGCGACTGCTGGGTGAGGAAGGTTAACTTTGAGTTCTTCGCGGGCAGTGCTGTTGATATTCAGAAAAACTGTAGCCGCATTACCGTAGAAGACTGTATTGCCGGCAATCCTGTGTCTGAAACAGGTGGCTGGCGCCGCAATGTATACCTTACCAGAGGTCAGCAGACGCTTTTTCAGCGCTGCGTATCGCGCAACGGCATACACGATTTTGCCGCCGACTACTGTGCTGCCGGCCCCAACGCCTTTGTGCAGTGCGAGGGCGAAGGCTCCTTAGGCTTTAGCGGCAGCGTAGGTTCATGGGCGCCAGGTCTGCTCTTTGATATTGTAAACATAGAGGGCAACGACATCTCTTTCCGCAATTTGGAACAATTCCGTGCCGGCACTGGCTGGAACACTGCCAACAGCATGATGTGGCAATGCACCGCTTCCACTCTGTGGAACTACTCGCCCAACAGCGACAACCGCAACAGTGCCAACGGCTGTTGGGGAACCATGACCGGTGATGCAGAATGGACCAACAGCAACAATCATGTGCAACCACGCAGCCTGTTTTATTACCAGTTGGAGCAGCGATTGGGCAGCAAGGCCATCAATGGCTACATACTGCCGCGCAACACCACCGCATCAAGCAGTCCTACCTTAGAGAAAGCAGCCCAAATGGCGCAAGAAGCTCTCAACACACCTCGTCTTACGCTTGAAATGTGGATAGACTCGGTGCCTTACACAGCAGCTACCACTACCGCTGGTCTGAAGAATATCAATACTGTAAAGGGGCATTTTTTGGCTGAAGACACTGATGACAGTGCTAAAAACACATTTGGCATTACCAATGGACACATCACCGTCAATGGCTCACTCATTACCGGCAACCGCTACCAGATACCTTGGTGGACAGGCAGAGTAAAAGACAACTTCTGCGCTAAAGGTGCAAAACCAGCCATTACACGCTTTGTGCCAGGAAGAGAAGGACTGGGATGGACAGACCGCATAGACTCTGTGGTCAACTTCATGACCAGACAGCACAACTGCATTCTTGACCATAACTACGGACTTTGGTATGACCTCAGACGCACAGACCATGAGCGTGTGCGCCGTGCCGACGGCGAAGTGTGGGCACCTTTCTACGACCAACCCTTTGCACGCAGCGGAAAAGGACAGGCATGGGACGGACTGTCGCGCTACGACCTCACCAAACCCAACCTTTGGTATTGGATGCGCCTGAAAGAATTTGCAGAGAAAGGGGCCGGCAAAGGCTTGCTGCTCTTCCATGAAAACTACTTCCAACACAATATACTGGAAGCAGGAGCTCACTGGGTAGACTGCCCTTGGCGCACGGTGAACAATATAAACGGCACCAATTTTCCTGAGCCGGTGCCCTTTACAGGAGACAAACGCATATTCATGGCCGACAGGTTTTATGACGTCAACAATCCTGTCTTGCGACCACTGCACAAGCAGTACATACGCCAATGCCTCGACAACTTTAAAGACGACGGCAACGTGGTGCAGCTGCTGAGCGAAGAATACACAGGGCCACTGCACTTTACCCAATTCTGGTTACAGACTATTGCTGAATGGGAAAAAGAGACAGGACGCCACCCACTCATTGCACTGAGTTGCACAAAAGACGTGCAAGACGCCATATTGGCAGACCCAAAGCTGTCTAAAACGGTAGATATTATTGACATACGCTACTGGCACTACAACACTGAAGGACTGTGGACACCGCAAGGAGGCAAGAACTTGGCGCCCCGCCAGCACATGCGCAAGATGAAGGTAGGCAAGACAGGCTTTGCCGAAGCCTATAAAGCAGTGCGCGAATATCGCGAAAAATATCCGGAAAAGGCAGTAACCTTCTTCGCACAGCAATACCCCACCTATGGTTGGGCCATACTGATGGCTGGTGGCTCCTGCCCCAATATCAATGTAGACAACACCAAATTCTTGGCAGATGTGGTCAACATGAATTATATAAGCGGCGAGGGCAACAGTCAGTTGCAAGTAATCGGCAACGACAAGACCGGCTATGTGGCTTACGCCCACACCAACCAGCCTGTTGCCATCCAGGTAGCTGAAGGTAAATACCGCATTTATTCCATCAACACCAACACAGGAAAAACCGAGGTGCTGATAAAGCAGGCTAACTGTAAAAATACCTTGACAATAGAAAAAACAGGTAAAGACAAAGTCTACTGGATTGAGCGTATAAGATAATTTCATACGCCAAGCAGCATGACAAGCCGATGAGCCATACACCAAGTTGCCTGTGTATGGCTCATTTTTTTGCCTTTTTCAAGCACTACACAAGCTCTATTGGCAACATCTATGAACTTATGCCAACACCTTCCGCTCTCATTCTCAGGTAGGATTATTCATTTCAAAAAGCTGAAAAAACTAACAAAATGAGCTATTTGTAACCACAAATACCTGATATTCGGGTTTATTTACCAATTATTCCCATTTTTTTAGCCCTTTCATACCTATCTTTGCAGCAGAAGAAATGTTTACCTATGATTAACTTTACAGAACTGTACTATAACCAAGTTGACAATTTATTCGCTTTCGGCAGCAAATTCTCGTCAGACCGCGAATTGATTAAAGACTGCATACAAGATGTATTTGTAAAACTGTTTGCCAAGCGCAATGAATTGACACAGGTTACAAATATAGAATCTTACCTGTATGCATCGCTGCGAAACCGCATCAACGATGAGTTCCGCCGCAACACCCATCTGTGCGACAACGAGATTACCGACCAGAACTATACACCCAACAACGAGAAATTTGATGCAATGGAAAAAGCTGAGCTCCAAGCTGAAGACCAAAAGAAGGTGTTGGCCGTTGCACAATATGTAAAGCAGCTGCCACCCAGACAGCAGCAAATAATCAACCTATACTATATAGAAGAACGCAAATACGATGACATCTGCCAGATAATGGGCATCAACTATCAGTCTGTGCGTAACCTCATGCACCGCAGCTTGATAAAATTACGTGGATTGGCAGCAAAATCTGAAGCCATATAAAGAGTACAATGGCACACATTTGGCGTCTTATTAATAAAAAGACAGACACCAATGGCAAAAAGAGATATAAAAAAATTGGCGAGCAAGATATTCAATATCTGCAAGCCTACCCTATCACCTCTCACACCTGAAGAAAAAGAAGAACTCAGAGAAAGAATTGCTTTAGCTATAAAGCAAGAACAATTAAGTTAATTCATTCAACATACCCATATAACAAAAGCCAAGCGAACATTCTTTGATGGTCAAGCATTAAAGGATGTTCGCTTGGCTTTTGTTTTGGTTTTCTGCCTTTTGGCTTTTTAAAAGGTATATTCTTATAACACTATTTCGCATCCCGCCAAGCAGTAAAGAGGGCGGCCTCTCTATGAAAAGCCGCCCTCTTCGAACAAATATTTATACCAATTGCTTATGAAAAAATTTCGTTAGAACAGTGAAGTCTTGCCGTCCAAGGTATCATGATTGTTCTTCAAGTCTGTCCAATCAACCTTTTGTTTAGTACTGATACCGTTGATATACTTCTCGATATTGGTATAGCCATCGCCATTGCAATCCTTATTGGCATCAGAAGGATCGTTAGGATTCAAGCCGTTGGCAATCTCCCACTCATCTGGCATGCCGTCGCCATCAGAGTCTTTCCATGGAGTGTACTTCTTGTATTTAGGAAAGCCACCCATCTGCTCAATATCGGTAATGATACCTTCTTTATAAGAATCTTTCTTCAAGCGACGGTACTTGAATGTGCCATCCTCTGCTTGAGACTGCTTGGCCAAGCCCCAAAGGTCGCCATAAGGATTCTTCTTAGGAAGCTTCTTCACATAATAAGCCTTGCCGGTGCGCACCTCTTCCACAATACGTTGGTCTACAATATCACGTACAGGGAATGTAGCACCTACATTGGAAAGCACCTTCTCAAAAGTCTGGTCAGAAGGAATGATGGTCATGTAAGGCATTTCAAATGGTTCATTGGAGTGCATCAAAGCCTTTACATCATCAGGAATGCCATTAGGCATATCCTTGTCAGCTATCTGAATGCCACCGTCCCAGTTGTTCTTTGTTACGCGCTCGTTGCCTTCCACTATATTGCCGACAGCATAGATACGGCCATACTGCGCATAGTCAAACAGCTCGTGACTACGGCTTTCTGTCTTCACAATACGGTAGCTGATAGGAGTGTTCTTTGGAGTAAGTGGACCTGGCTTGTAATAGTTGTTGATAAAGTTGCTCATGGTGGAGTATTCGCCACCATCAGCAGTACGGTGTACCCAGTTATAGATAATGTTGTTCACAAAGTTGAACACACCACCCCAACCGATAGAAGGATTACGGCCTGTATTGTCAGCCCACAAGTTGCGCATAAATGAAGCGTTCTCACCACCGATAGTAGAACCAAAGGCATGGTTCCAAGTGTCAAGCGCCTTGGCTGAAATAGTGTTTTGGATAGTAACGTTTACTGTTGGCACCTTACGCTTTGCCTTTCCGTCATGCAAGTCAAACATGTGGCGATAGAACGAAATGTTCTCATCCAAGCCCCATTCGCAAGAACAGTGGTCAATCATGATATTGCCAACAGGATTGCCACCAAAGGAATCTTCACGATACCACACATGAGTGTTACCGCGACGGAAGCGCATATGGCGCACAATAACATCGTGAGTATCTACCTGAAATGACTCGCCCGAAACCTGAACGCCCTCACCTGGAGCAGTCTGTCCTGCTATCGTGATGTAAGGAGCACGCACAATGATAGGGGTTTTCAATACGATATTACCTGAAACATTGAACACAATAATGCGCGCACCGCCTTGTTCACAAGCCCAACGGAAAGAACCGGGACCGCTATCGTTAAGATTGGTTACGGTAAGTACCTTGCCGCCACGACCGCCAAAGGTGTACATGCCACCGCCTTCAGCACCAGGAAAAGCAGGAATCTTAGCCTGACGGAGGTCATAAGGACGTGAAGCCCATGGCACATAAGGTTTGCCAGCCATAGCTTCTTGCTTTACAATGGGCCATGCTACTGCCCAAGCAGAATCAGAATGAGCCGTCCATACAGCCTCAAGAGAATCAATCTTTGCTTTGGCCTCCTTGGTTATCTGAGGATACTGGGCCATAGCTGCTGGTGCACTTGCACAAAACGCAAGCGTCATAATTGCTAATTGTTTCTTGTTCATTATGTATATTAATTGATTAAAATAATTCGTTTTAACAATAAAAGTAATTCGTTTATTGATTAGACTCCTTTTTCATGCGTTTGTAACTAAATTTAATATGTTTTTTTATTAATATTTATTTTTTTAGATTTCATTAAATTGAGAACTGCATAAGCAACACGTCTTCAGTCTGCCTTTTAATACTTTAACTTTTACAAAAAGCCACATTTCAGAAATAAATGCGTATATTTGCAAGTAAAATTCAAATAATCATTTATTTATGTACAAGGAAGAACATATTATAGACCTTGACTTCTTGACAAAGAACGGCATTACCGACTATTCTGACGGCGACATGGTTGTTATCGAACATGTTAAGGAATCCACTGTCGGTGTGCCCATCCGCCTAAACATGATATTGTTTCTATTTTGCAAAAAAGGCACATTAGAAGGATATACCAACGGTAATTTAGCTACTATGAAACAGGGAGACGCTGCCATATTTCTGCCCAATTCTTTTATGGAAAGCTCGCAAATATCTGCCGATTTTGAAGGAACCATCATAGGATTGTCGCACAACTTGATGAAGCGTAATGTCATATTCAACAAACAAGTATGGAGCTTGATGGTTTATTTGTCCAAACATCCCGTCATCACACTTAGTCAACAGCGCATCAGCAATATAAAGCAATACTTTGATTTGGTGATGAACAAAATAAACGATAACTCGGACTACTATCGTAAAGAGATTATACAAGGGCTCTTTCAATGCATCATCTGCGAGACATTGGCAGATGTCTATCCTACTGTAAAGATAGAAGAAGACAACTTGGAAATGAAGCAAAGCGACCTGATTTTTAAGAAGTTTTTAGAGCTGTTGACCGAAAGTCAAGGTCGCGAACGCTCTGTAAAAGAATATGCCGACAAGCTCTGCATCACACCTAAATATCTTTCCGCCTTATCAAAAAGCGTAAGTCAAAAGACAGCATTGGAGTGGATACACCAATTTACAATGGACAGTATTACACGACAGCTGAAGTATTCGGAAAAGACCATTAAGGAAATATCCACAGAAATGAACTTTCCCAACCTGTCATTCTTTGGCAAATTCGTAAAAGCTCATCTGGGATTGTCGCCTACACAATACAGGAAAAAATTACGAAGTTGATTTTTCAAGACTTTCAAAGCAAAAAACAGCTTGTTATTTCATACATTCTGAGCAGTCAATAAGGATTACCATACAAAAAGCATGTCCGACAAATACACCTGAACAACAGCCAATTGTATTTAGCGGACATGCTTTTATATGTATCAATAGATACCAATTTCGCAGCTTACTTGTCGAAAGTAGCAAACTTGGTATTTGTAATTTTCAAGTCTACATGGTTATCAAAATCCTTATCTTGCCTTGTATAGAAGAAAACAGAATTAGCTATATCCACACCATGCACACAAGACCAGCCAGGCAAACCATGAGCAGCTACGGCTGTCTTTGCCCCCCTACACACTACATTTGAAATATGTATATCGGTAAATTCAGGTACAAACTTGGCATTTTTAAGCTTTGTTTCTACCTCTGCTTCATTGTTTACACTGTATTTACGGTCTACATAACTGCACTCAAACACAATAGCTTGGTCTTTAATATCAGTCATATAGATATTGCTGATATAAATATTCTCGGTCTTTCCACCACGACCTGGACTACTTTTAAAGCGCAAACCGGTATCTGTTCCACTGAAACGATTGTTGCGAACCACTATATTCTTCAATCCACCAGTAAACTCTGAACCTATCACAAAGCCTCCATGAGCATGATATACGGTATTGTTCTCAATCAATATGTTCTCACAAGGTCCGGCATCAACACCCGACTGACCGGCGCCCGCCTTCATACAAATGCCATCATCGCCAGCATCAATGGTATTATTGACCACCAACACATTACGACAAGCACTCAAATCAAGCGCATCTCCATTCTGCGCATTCCATGGGCAGCGTATCGTTACACCGTCTACAATAACATGATTGCAACGAGTAGGTATGAAATGAAACTTTGGAGAATTTTGTATCGTAACACCTTGCACCAGTACTTGCTCGCAATCTGTAAACCTTATCAAATGAGGACGCATGCTTTCTTGGCGCTGAGCAGAAGTAGCTATATTGTCATAATGCTTTAAGTTGAAGGGAAACCATAATTTGCCACTGTCTGTCTCAGTACCTCCCATCAGCTTATAGTTGTTCCATTCCACATCGCTCACTTTAGAACGCTTTACTGGTCGCCAATAAGCACCGTTGCCATCTATCACTCCTTGACCCGTAATACTGATGTTTCGGCGCTTGCTGGCGCTGATTAAAGGCGAGCATTTTACAGCCACTTTGTCATCATCTGTTTTCAGAAACTCGCGTTTATCAGGTGTTGCCATTATGACAGCGTTGCGCTCCAAATGTAAATCTATATTGTCTTTCAACGAGATAAGTCCTGTCAGCCACACACCTGCAGGCACCACCAAGTGCCCGCCCCCTTTCTTATTAAGGGATGATATGGCTTTTCTAAAAGCCTCAGTATTCAGTGTAAGCCCATCACCAACAGCTCCAAAATCAGTTAGCTTTACCGTGTTAGACGGAATAACCGGTGCCTGTGGCTCTGACATAGCTACTGGCAACGATTGATAATAGGCTTTATAGTCTCCTGCTTTTGCCGATGATAACATACAGCAAAATGCCAAACAAAGAAATAACAGTTTTTTCATATAATCGATTTGTTTTAATAATTACGTCCACTTATGCTCTACTGCTTTTCTATACACATACATATATCTTATATATATATATAGCATACTTTACACATTTTTTAATGAGAAATTGAAACTTAACGAAACAATAATGCTATGGGCATTTCTTCAAGCTATCACTATACAAGCAGTAATAACAGATGAACAGCTAAATTCACCGTATATGTTATTTTAGACGTTCCCAAATCCTTCAAGTAAAAAAGCGACTACAAAAATCTCTGCTTTTTAACATGCGTTAAGCAGCTATTATTATGCTTTTTGCAGACATCAGGTTGTCATTGACATTCAGAGCAACACAAAACAAAAGGTGCGATGAACTACATTTGCAGTTATCACACCCAATATTATCCTCAATTTTTACCTTATCTTCAATCAGAAAGCTCATCGGTTTTCTTATTTCACATCACTTTCCAAGTGAGCATATTCTTCATCTGTTACAGGTTCCAGCCATTCATTAGACGCGTCCTCCCCTTTCTGCACAGAAGTAGCTATATGCTGAAACCAAGAATGTACTGTTGCTCCATGCCAATGCTTTACTTCTGCAGGTATACGAATCACATCACCAGAATGCAGCTTTTGGGCAGGTTTACCCCATTCTTGGTACCAGCCTTCACCACCAACACATATTAATATTTGCACACATTTATGATGGATATGCCAGTTATTGCGGCACCCAGGTTCAAAAGTTACATTGCTCAAAGGCAAATCTTCTGTAAGCAGTGGTGCCAAATAGCTATTTCCTATAAAATATTTTGCATAAGCAGTATTAGGTTCTCCCTTGGGGAATATCATATTCTCTATGGGTCTTACGTCTGTAAAGGATTCTTGAAAGCATGTAGACACAGCTTTTCGAACCCTGTAAGCCTCCATATCGCCAACGGTCTGTGCCAACACATCGCCAATAGCATGTAGTTCATTGTCTGTAACTCCCATATTACGAGCACCGCTTACATGTGCCCTCAACTGAGGTTCCGCACCTTCAATTGCAGCCAATGCGCTAACCGTTGCCAACTCACGTTCTGCGTGTGTCAATATATCACGGGCAAAAATGTCGCCAAAAAGATGCGCCTTTAAATAATAATCTATGGCAGGAGCAAACGAATAGCAGAAAGGTTTGCCACCACGCAATGCTGTCTGCACAGCTGTACCCTGACTCAAAGCATCATAATCGGCTGAAAGAGGTGAAGCGTCACGCCCTTCAACAATCGGTTTATCACTGTCATGGCGCTGTTGCACCACACGTTCCAACACACCTAAAGCGTTAAGACTACGCGGAAATCCTGTATAAGCATACAAGTACGAGAAAACTTCTTTTGCCTCATTCAGAGTCAAGGCATGGTCAAGTGCATTATCCAATACATGCTCTAAACCACCAAGATTGCCTTTAGCCTCCATAGCAGCCAATGTAACAAGATACTGCTGCTTTTCACTCAATACATTTTTCATCTTTTTCTGTGCTTTTATATCTGTGACATTTGACATCCATAACATTAAGATGACAAGTGCCAAAACATACGTCTTATCCAATAAATTCATCCTATAAAATCCTTGATTTCAAACTGATGCAAAAATAACAATAACTCAAGAACAGGCACATACCTTATTTACTTGTATTCTTACACATATTACGCTTATTGCATTATTATGTCTAAATGACATACCTATCATCTGCCAAAAGCTATGAAAACTGCCATTTTTTCATTTCAAACATGCCAAAACAAGCAATTTATACTTTGGCACGATTTTAGCAGAAACCATGATGAGTAGTTATGACAATCACTACTTACCTTATTTTTGCATAAAACATTAAAAATATAAAGATTATGAACATTAAACCATTAGCAGACAGAGTTTTGGTGCTTCCAGCACCAGCAGAAGAAAAAATTGGTGGTATAATCATTCCTGATACAGCAAAAGAGAAACCTTTACATGGTAAAATCGTTGCCGCAGGAAATGGTACCAAAGACGAAGAAATGATTCTGAAAGCTGGCGATGAGGTGCTTTACGGAAAATATTCAGGCACAGAACTTGAATATGAAGGTGAAAAGTATTTGATGATGCGCCAAAGTGATGTACTTGCTGTCATCACAAAATAAAGTGCATAAGCTTACTCGTTTAGAGCAAGTCCTTGCATAACAAATACATTATAATAATTATCTTTTATTTATAAGTTAAAAAATCATGGCAAAAGAAATAAAATTTGATATAGATGCTCGCGACCTTTTGAAGAAAGGTGTTGATCAATTGGCTAACGCAGTAAAGGTAACTCTCGGTCCTAAAGGCCGCAATGTAGTAATTGAAAAGAAGTTCGGTGCTCCACAAATTACAAAAGACGGTGTTACCGTAGCAAAGGAAATTGAGCTTGAAGACCGCTTTGAAAACACTGGCGCACAGCTTGTAAAGAGTGTAGCAAGCAAGACGGGTGATGACGCTGGTGATGGTACCACTACCGCTACTATTCTTACTCAAGCCATTGTTACAGAGGGCTTAAAGAACGTTACCGCAGGTGCCAATCCTATGGATTTGAAGCGTGGTATAGACAAAGCTGTTGCTGCAGTAGTAGATTATATCAAGAACCATGCAGAGATAGTAGACGACAATTATGACAAAATAGAACAAGTAGCTACTGTTAGTGCCAACAATGACCCTGAAATAGGTAAGCTCTTGGCTGATGCCATGCGTAAAGTTTCCAAAGATGGTGTTATCACTATCGAGGAAAGCAAGAGCCGCGACACTCATATTGGCGTAGTTGAAGGCATGCAGTTTGACCGTGGTTACTTAAGTGGTTACTTTGTTACAGATGCTGACAAGATGGAGTGTGTAATGGATAACCCATACATTCTTATCTATGACAAGAAGATAAGCAACCTTAAAGACTTCTTGCCTATCCTTCAGCCAGCAGCCGAGAGTGGCAGACCTTTGTTAGTCATCGCTGAGGATGTTGACTCTGAAGCACTTACCACTTTGGTTGTAAACCGTCTGCGTAGCAACTTAAAGATTTGTGCTGTCAAAGCTCCTGGATTCGGTGATCGTCGTAAAGCCATGCTTGAAGATATCGCAGTACTTACGGGTGGTCTCGTAATCAGCGAGGACAAAGGTTTGAAGCTGGAGCAAGCTACACTTGACATGTTAGGTACTTGCGACAAGGTTACAGTATCCAAAGACAACACTACCATCGTAAATGGTGCTGGCGACAAGAAGCTGATTGCTGACCGTGTAGCCCAAATAAAGAACGAAATCGCTAACACAACAAGCAGTTATGACAAAGAGAAGTTGCAAGAGCGCTTGGCTAAATTGGCAGGTGGCGTAGCAGTTCTCTACGTTGGTGCCAACAGCGAGGTAGAAATGAAAGAAAAGAAAGACCGCGTAGACGATGCTCTTTGCGCTACTCGTGCAGCCACAGAAGAAGGTGTTGTTGTAGGTGGTGGTACTACTTACATCCGTGCACTTGAGGCCTTGAAAGGTTTGAAAGGTGATAACGCTGATGAACAGACCGGTATCAACATCGTAGAGCGTGCCATTGAGGAGCCTCTGCGCCAGATTGTACGCAACGCTGGTGGTGAAGGTGCAGTGGTTGTCCAGAAAGTTCGCGAAGGCGAAGGTGACTTCGGTTACAATGCTCGCAAGGATACTTACGAAGACTTGCGTGCTGCCGGTGTCATTGACCCAGCCAAGGTAGAACGTGTAGCCCTTGAGAATGCAGCCTCTATCGCAGGCATGTTCTTGACAACTGAATGTCTTATCGTAGACAAACCTGAAGAGAAGCCACAGATGCCTATGGGTGCTCCAGGAATGGGTGGTATGATGTAAATTTGTAAACTTCATATAACAAAAAAGAGGAATGTGTATTATATACATTCCTCTTTTTTCATTTTTAATAGAAAAAGTAGATTTTTTTGAACTAAAAATTTTGTTGATATTTATAAAGTTCATATATTTGCAACATCAATAGGTAAGACATATAGGACAAGTTCCTAAGTAGATATTTTTTTGATTTGTTTTAGTAGATTAGTTTTTAAGTAGTTTGTTTTTTGAAAATCATTTGTCGAGATGACAGATGATTTTTTTATTGCCCATACTTTTGGCACAAATGCAAATTCAACTGACAACCATCAATAAATTTAATTAAAATCTCCAACAGTATTGAATTCATGTTTTACCCAACTCTTCTCCATAATAAGCAGAGGTACTTCTTTTGAAATATTCCATTCATGAATAGAAGCCGATTCCAAAACCGACAAGCAATAAAAAAGCGATATGCAATTTCATACATACCGCTGTGTTGGGATACCCGGACTCGAACCAGGAATGACAGGACCAGAATCTGTAGTGTTACCATTACACCATATCCCAATAAAAACCGCTTTCACCTTTACACTGGGCATGCAGTATCCTTCAATAAAAAAAGATGTTCACAAAAGAACATCTTTCTTGTTGGGATACCCGGACTCGAACCAGGAATGACAGGACCAGAATCTGTAGTGTTACCATTACACCATATCCC
>ERZ808240.321-NODE-321-length-65434-cov-14.816332_pt1 | contig 65434 bp, 55 predicted proteins | sample MGYA00521084_ERZ808240 | MGnify/ENA primary metagenome ERZ808240 (study PRJEB31516, sample SAMN03275571) | gut metagenome | biome: mammalia-associated habitat; material: feces | host: Papio cynocephalus | place: Kenya | collected 2012-08-06 ...
ATTCCGGACAATTACAAAGTATTGTTCCTTCAGGGCGGTGCTTCCCAGCAGTTTGCCATGATTCCTATGAACTTGATGAAAAATGGTGTTGCGGACTATATTGTAACCGGACAGTGGGCAAAAAAAGCGTATACAGAGGCTTGCAAATATGGAAAAGCAAATAAGATCGCTTCTTCCGAAGACAAAACATTTTCTTACATACCGGATTGCTCGGATCTTCCGATCGATGAGGATGCAGACTATGTATATATCTGTGAAAATAACACAATTTATGGAACTAAATATAAAACACTGCCAAATACAAAAGGAAAGACATTGGTAGCAGACGTTTCATCCTGCTTTTTGTCAGAACCTGTTGATGTGACAAAATATGGTGTCATCTATGGTGGCGTTCAGAAAAACATCGGACCTGCCGGCGTTGTCATCGTGATCATCCGCGAGGATCTGATCCCGGAGAGCGTAGATGAGAAAGTACCTACGATGCTTCAGTACAAGATTCACGCAGATGCACAGAGCCTTTACAATACACCTCCTGCTTATGGTATCTATATCTGCGGTAAAGTATTCAAATGGCTCAAGAAAATGGGCGGTCTTGAAGTGATGAAACAGCGCAACGAAGAAAAAGCAAAAATCCTTTATGATTTCCTGGATTCCAGCAAATTGTTCAAAGGAACCGTTCGCAAAGAAGACCGTTCTTTGATGAACGTACCATTTGTTACAGGAAGTGATGAACTGGATGCTAAATTTGTAAAAGAAGCAAAAGAGGCAGGCCTTGAAAACCTGAAGGGACATCGTACTGTCGGCGGAATGCGTGCAAGTATCTACAACGCTATGCCAAAGGCCGGTGTAGAAAAATTGGTTGAATTTATGAAGAAATTTGAAGAGGAGAATCTGTAATGAGTGTAAAAGTAAATTGCTTAAATCCAATTGCAAAATGCGGTCTGGATTTATTGGATGACAATTATGAGATGGTAGACGATGCTGCACAGGCAGAGGCAATTTTGGTTCGAAGTGCTTCCATGCATGAGATGGAATTGTCGGATGATCTGGTAGCGGTAGCAAGAGCCGGAGCCGGAGTAAATAACATTCCTTTGGACAGATGTGCCGAGAAAGGAATCGTTGTATTTAATACACCGGGAGCCAATGCAAACGGCGTAAAAGAGCTCGTAGTCGCAGCAATGCTTCTTGCTTCCCGTGATATCGTAGGCGGTATCGAGTGGATCAAAGAAAACAAAGATGATGAAGGCATTGCGAAAGCAGCAGAAAAAGCGAAAAAAGCATTTGCAGGAACCGAGATTGCCGGTAAAAAACTCGGAATCATCGGTCTGGGAGCCATCGGTGTACTGGTTGCCAATGCAGCAAACCGCCTTGGTATGGAAGTATATGGATGCGATCCATATCTTTCCGTAGACAATGCATTGAATATGTCCCGCGATATTACGATTGTAAAGACATACGAAGAGATTTACGATGTCTGCGATTTTATCACAGTCCATGTACCTCTTTTGGATTCTACGAAGGGAATGTTTGACAAAGCTGCTTTTGATAAAATGAAAGATGGCGTTGTATTCTTGAACTTCTCCCGTGACACTTTGGTAAATGAGCCGGATATGAAAGCAGCACTTGAAAGCGGTAAAGTGAAGAAATACGTAGTGGATTTCCCAAATCCTACAACAGTAAATCTTCCAAATACTATCGTAACTCCTCATTTGGGAGCTTCTACACAGGAATCCGAAGATAACTGTGCGAAGATGGCGGTAAAAGAAATCCGTGACTTTATCGAAAACGGTAATATTAAGAATTCTGTAAACTATCCTGCATGTGATGCTGGAGTATGTGCGACAGAAGGCCGTATTGCGGTAGCGCATAAAAACGTACATTCCATGTTGTCACAGTTTACTACGTTATTTGCAAACGATGGCATTAACATCGAAAACATGGTAAATAAGAGCCGCGGCGATTATGCGTATACAATTTTCGATATCTGCAACCCATCGACAGAGAAACTGGTAAATGAATTGCAGGCAATTGACGGTGTAATCAAGGTACGTATTGTAAAATAAACAGACGTGCCGGAGAAAGAGAAAGGAAGGGTACTCCTTATGAAATTGAAAAAATTGATCGCAGTAGCACTTACTGCAGTGATGGCGATGTCTTTAACTGCTTGTGGCGGTGGAAACACGACAGGGACAGCTTCCGGTGGTGCAGTAGACGATGGAAAAACGTATAACATCGGTATCTGCCAGCTGGTACAGCATGAGGCATTGGATGCAGCAACCAAAGGTTTTAAAGATGCGTTGACCGAAAAATTGGGCGACAAAGTGAAATTCGATGAGCAGAATGCACAGGGAGATTCTCCAACATGTGCGACCATCGTAAACTCCTTTGTTTCTGAAAATGTAGATTTGATCCTTGCCAATGCGACCGGTCCTCTTCAGGCAGCGGCTTCAGGTACAACAGACATTCCGATCCTTGGAACTTCTGTTACCGATTATGGCACGGCTTTGGATATTAAAAACTGGACAGGTACAACAGGGATAAACGTTTCCGGTACTTCGGATCTTGCACCGCTGGATCAGCAGGCAGCAATGATCAAAGAATTGTTCCCGGATAAGAAAAAAGTGGGACTGCTTTACTGTTCGGCAGAAGCAAACTCTTTGTACCAGGTAGAGACAATCAAAGGATATCTGGAAAAAGATGGTTATACTTGTACAAACTATTCTTTTGTAGATTCCAATGACATTGCATCTGTAGTAAGCAATGCGGCGAAAAACAGCGAAGTAATTTATGTTCCTACCGACAATACGGCAGCTTCCAATACCGAAGTGATCCGCAACACTTGTGTACCTGCAAAAGTTCCGGTTGTTGCCGGAGAGCAGGGAATCTGCAGCGGATGTGGCGTAGCAACTCTTTCCATCAGCTATTATGACCTTGGTTATACAACCGGTGAGATGGCTTACGATGTTTTGGTAAATGGAAAAGATGTTTCTACAATGGAAGTAAAATTCGCACCAAAAGTAACAAAACAGTACAACGAAAGTATTTGTAAGGAATTGGGAATTGATATTCCGGAAGGATACGAAAAAATCGAAGCTTCCAAATAAGCTGACGAATATGGAGGTAAGGTTTTTTGGATATTTCAGTGTTATTTAGTGCCATGCCCGGAGCAGTCGCACAGGGACTGATCTGGGGAATTATGGCGATCGGAGTTTATATTACATACAAAATCCTGGATGTAGCGGATCTGACGGTAGACGGTTCCATGTGTACCGGCGGAGCAGTCAGTATCATGATGATGCTGAATGGATATAATGTGTGGGTAAGTTTACTGGCAGCGTTCATTGCCGGAATGCTCGCCGGACTGGTTACCGGAATTTTTCATACCTTTATGGGAATTCCGGCAATCCTTGCCGGTATTTTGACACAGCTGGCATTGTACTCGATCAACTTGAAGATCATGGGACGTGCCAATCAGGCGATCAGTGTAATGAATTATGATCTGCTTGTGTCACTTCGAAATGTAAAAAATGTACCATTTTACCAGAATTCAATTTTTGTGGTAGCGATCTTCTGTATCGTAATTATCGGGGTCTTGTACTGGTTCTTTGGAACAGAACTTGGATGTTCTCTTCGTGCGACGGGATGTAATCCAAACATGAGCCGTGCGCAGGGAATCAATACGAATTTTAATATCGTACTTGGTCTGATGATCTCCAATGGACTGGTAGCACTTGCAGGTGCGCTTTGTTCCCAGTATCAGGGATTTGCAGATATCAATATGGGACGTGGTGCGATCGTAATCGGTCTTGCCGCTGTTATCATTGGAAAAGTGGTATTTGAGAAATTATTCCATAATTTTGCATTAAAACTGCTCAGTGTTGTACTGGGTGCCGTGATTTACTATGCGGTACTGCAGGTAGTTATCTGGTTTGGTCTGGATACCGACCTTCTCAAACTTCTTTCTGCTCTTGTTGTGGCATTGTTCCTTGCACTGCCATACTGGAAAAAGAAGTATATTGTAAAACCGGTAAAGAGAGGAGGGGTTCAAAATGTTGGAAGTAAATAATATTTACAAGACATTTAATCCGGGAACCGTCAATGAAAAACTTGCCCTTGACGGACTCTCTTTAAAACTCAAAGAAGGCGATTTTGTCACCGTGATCGGTGGAAATGGTGCCGGAAAATCGACACTTTTAAATGCGCTTGCCGGAGTATGGTTTGTCGATGAAGGACAGATCATCATCGATGGAAAAGATGTTACCAAAGTGCCGGAACATAAGCGAGCTGCTTATCTTGGCCGTGTATTTCAGGATCCGATGATGGGAACGGCTGCGACGATGGGAATTGACGAAAATATGGCACTTGCTATGCGCCGAGGAAAAAGCAGAGGACTGCGCATCGGAATTACCCAGAAGGAGCGGAATCAGTTCCGCGAGATGTTAAAGGTTCTGGATCTTGGTTTGGAAGACCGTTTGACATCGAAAGTCGGACTGCTTTCCGGAGGACAGAGACAGGCAGTTACCCTGTTGATGGCAGCATTGAAAAAGCCACGTCTTTTGCTGTTGGATGAGCATACCGCAGCATTGGACCCTAAGACGGCAGCTAAAGTGCTGCAGGCGACGAATAACATCGTAAACAAAGACCATTTGACGACATTGATGATCACACACAATATGCGTGATGCGATCGCAAACGGAAATCGTTTGATTATGTTAAATAATGGAAAAGTTATTTTAGATATCGAAGGGGAAGAAAAGAAAAAGCTGACCGTAGACGATCTTCTTCATCAGTTTGCACAGGCGAGCGGAGAAGATTTTGCGAACGATCGTACCTTGCTTTCTTAATTCCTTTTCGGATCGAGGTTGTTATGAATTATAAAGAAACGAGACAATATATTCAGGCGGTACAGACCGGTGCCGCCATACAACCCGGTTTGGAGACTATTTCCCTCCTGCTTTCTAAGATAGGGAATCCTCAAGATGCGTGTTCTTTTATCCATCTGGCAGGGACGAACGGAAAGGGCTCTACGGGAACATTTATAACAAACGTATTGGCACAGAGCGGACGAAAAATAGGACGATATTTTTCACCCGCTCTTTTTTCGAAAAACGAAACAATACAATGGAATCAAGGGGAGGAAACTCACTATATCACGGAGAAGGAATACGAAGCCTGGTATGTGCGGATCGGAGAAGCCATTCACCGGATGAAAGAGAAAGGACAGCCGATTCCGACCGATTTTGAGATTGAAACGGCGCTTGCTTTTTTGGCCTTTTCGGAGTGGAAATGTGACCTTGTCGTACTGGAAACCGGTATGGGAGGGGCATTGGATGCCACGAATGTGGTAAAAAATGTAAAAATGAATGTCATTACGACCATTGCGATGGATCACCAAAAATTTTTGGGAGATACGATCGAAGAGATTGCAGTGCAGAAAGCCGGGATCATTACGAATGCAGCGCCGGTTGTGACCGTACAGGAATCGCCGGAAGCACTTCGTGTCATTCAAAACCGCTGTGAGGAGAAAAAAGCCCCTCTTTATGTTCTGGATCGAAACGATATCAGCGGTCTTTCCTGCGAGGCGGGAGAGACGAAGTTCTGTTATCGGGGCGAAACATATACCATTCGGATGTGCGGGCAGTATCAAGTCGAAAATGCGTGCCTTGCGCTTCTTGCCCTGCAGGTGTTGGAACCACTGCCGCTGGAGATCATTCGCAAAGGAATGGCAGAAGCAAGGTGGCAGGGACGGTTTGATTACGTGAAAAAAGAACCGGTATGGATCGCAGACGGGGCACACAATCCGCAGGGGATGGAAAGTCTGCTGGCATCGCTCCGACAGATGTATCCGGACAAAAAACGGATCGGGATCATGGGGGTATTTGCCGATAAGGATCATCGTAAGATGTGTCGGAAATTAGCGGAAGACAGCCGGTTTCAGAAGATCTTTACCATTCAGGCACCCGGACCGAGGGGACTTTCCGCTGAAAGTCTGGCAGAAGAACTTGCCTCTTTTGGTATGGCGAGCCGGTCCTGTACATCCCTTGCAGAAGCAGTGGAAGAAGTAAAAAAATTACAAACATTGGAAGAAGACACGATCGCGGTCTGCTTTGGTTCTCTTTCTTTTATGAAGGAATTCTATCAAATCATGGGAGAATGAGATTTTACATAGATTTTACATAAGGTATATTTGCATTTTACAATGGTATACTATCATGAAGAAGTGTGAAAAATATGTAAAATACGTGATTTGAAAGGAGAACCCCATGGACATTTTCAGAGTATTATCCATGCTTGGCGGCCTTGCCTTGTTTTTGTATGGAATGAATACAATGGGCGAGGGACTGACAAAAGTTTCAGGAGGAAAATTAGAGAGGATTTTGGAAAAACTGACATCTAGTCCGATCCGTGCCGTGTGCCTTGGTGCACTTGTGACGGCAGTAATTCAGTCGTCATCGGCAACGACGGTTATGGTCGTTGGCTTTGTGAATTCCGGTATTATGAAGCTGTCACAGGCGATCGGAATTATCATGGGTGCCAATATCGGTACGACGATCACATCGTGGATCTTAAGTTTGTCCGGGATTGAGAGTGACAATTTTTGGATGCAGTTTTTGAAACCATCGAATTTTTCGCCGGTTCTTGCGGTTATAGGTATCATTTTTATCATGTTTATCAATAACCAGAAAAAGAAAGATATCGGTATGATCTTAGTGGGGTTCGCCATTTTGATGTTTGGAATGGAGACGATGAGCGGTGCCGTGGCACCTCTTGCGGATGTGCCGGAATTTACAGGCATTCTTACCATGTTCAGTAACCCAATCCTAGGAATGCTTGCGGGACTTGTGCTGACGGCCGTGATCCAGAGTTCTTCGGCGTCTGTCGGTATTCTGCAGGCGTTATGTGCAACCGGTGCGATTACCTATGGAACTGCCTTTCCAATCATTATGGGACAGAACATCGGAACCTGCGTGACAGCTCTTTTGTCAAGTGTAGGAGCAAACCGGAGTGCGCGGCGTGCGGCACTGGTGCATTTGTATTTTAATGTGATCGGAACCGTAGTCTTTATGGTAGTTTTTTACAGCGTTCATGCCATTGTTCCATTTGGATTTGTAGAAGATACGGCTGGTCCGATGGGAATTGCTGTAATCCACAGTATTTTTAATGTAGTGGCAACATTATTACTGCTTCCATTTTCACGCGGCCTTGAAAAACTGGCCTATCTCAGTATTCCGGAGACGGAAGAAGAGAAACAGCAGAAAGAAATGGGAACACTTCTTGATGAGCGTTTTTTGGAGCAGCCGGCATTTGCCATGGAACGCTGTAAAAAAGTGGCAATGACAATGGCGGAAACTGCCAAACAGGGCTTTTTTGATGCGATGAGCCTTCTTGATGAATACGATGAAAAGACCGCGAGAAAAGTATATCAGAAGGAAGAAGAAGTCGATCATTATGAAGATGAACTGGGAAGCTATCTCGTGAAATTGAGTTCAAAAAATTTATCGCAGCAGGATGCGGAAACGTTATCCATGATTTTGCATTCCATCAGTGATTTTGAGAGAATTTCCGATCATGCGATGAACATCGAAGAGTCTGCGAGAAAGATAAAAGAAAAAGAAATAGTCTTTTCCGACAAAGCAAAAGAAGAATTGGATGTATTTGAAAAGATCATTCAGGATATATTAAATCTGTCGGTAACGGTGTTCTTGGAAGAAGACTCCGAGCAGGCAAGAGAGATCGAACCGATGGAAGAAGTTGTGGATAGATTGACAAAAAAAGTAAAAAAACGTCATATCAAACGTCTGGAAAAGGGAAAATGTACGATGGATGCCGGGCTGGTGTTAAATGATCTGGTAACCAATTTTGAACGTGTGGCAGATCATTGCTCGAACATTGGCGTGTGTGTGATCCAGAGCGAAGAAGAAGCCTTTGACACCCATGAATATCTGGATACGTTAGACAAGGGAAAAGATTCCTGGTTTAATGCAAGATATGAGTTGTATAAACAAAAATATATGCTGCCGTAACTGGTAGAAAAAAGCAGGAAATGCAAGAAGCAATCTTGAATAAAAGAATCCGTAAGCGGAGATACTAACCCCTGTTAAACTACTTACAGGAAAGGGGGAAGGTTCGTGAAATGGATTCGTCTGATCATTGCAGCTGGTATTTGCCTGCTTTTTCTTTTGTTCGGAAAAGAACTTTCTACCGGTGACTGTGAGGAAAAAATTGTACAGTATGTAGCACTGGGAGACAGTATCGCCGGGGGATATGGTCTGAAAGATGTGCAAAATGACAGTTATGTCGCTCTGGTACAGAAAAAACTGGAATCGGTCTGCGAAGGAGTGTATGCGTGGAATTTCGGGGAAAATGGATTAAAGAGCAAAGAATTGTTAGAGCGTCTTACCGATCCTTCCAATTCGCATTATGAAGAATACAATGAAGCGCTGAAAGAGGCGGATCTGGTTACGGTATCGATCGGCTCCAATGACCTGATGCAGTATTTATCCCAAAGCCCGGATGTGGAAAAACTAAAAAAAGAGGGCGATGTGCTGTTTTCCAAAGCATGTGCGGAGTTTCGAGTGACGCTGCCTCGGCTGGTAGAAGAAATCGAAAAAAGGGCACCGAAGGCAGAAATTGTTATGAATAATATTTACAATCCCTGCGATGACGTGTCATTTACGATGGATGAGGTCTTTGGGATCAATATCAAAAGTATCGCAAGCCAGTACATTGGAAGATTAAACAATAGTTATGAAGAGATTGAGACCTTGCAAGTTTTTGCAAATTCGGGTACAATAAAAGGAACGTCAAGAGTTCGGATAGCGGATGTGAGTTCCGCTTTTGCAGAAAGCCGGGAAGTGTGTGTCAACCGCATGATCTCGCTGCGTGGCATTGACCCGCACCCGAATAAGACCGGACATGCGCGGATTGCCGAGGAAGTGATCGGGGATCTTGATAAAGACGGATTTTTTGAAAGGATACAATGAAAAATGGAGATAAAAGGTGCAATATTTGATCTGGATGGAACGCTGTTAGATTCCATGTGGGTCTGGAATCAGGTGGATATCGATTTTCTGGGAAAACGTGGGTTTGATGTCCCGGCAGATTATCCGAAGGCCATTGCCGCGATGGGATTCCATGAGACGGCAGAATACACGATAAAGCGGTTTGCCTTAGAGGAAAAGGTGGAGGATGTGATCGCGGAATGGGACCGCATGGCAGCACAGATGTACCACGAGAGGGTTCAGATCAAACCCTATGTGCGGGAAGTGCTGGAATGGATGAAACAGCAGGGTATTCATCTGGGCGTGGCGACGGCTTCGTACCGCACCTTATTTGAACCCTGTCTCCGCCGAAACGGTGTATTTGAATATTTTGAAGCGGTTACGGAAACCTCCGAAGTAGAGCGGGGCAAGGGATTTCCGGACATTTACATAAAAGCGGCAGAGAAAATGAACTGTCGGCCGGAACAGTGTCTTGTATTTGAAGACATTACGAAAGGAATCGAAGCTGCACGAACCGGGGGATTCCGGACGGTTGCGGTATACGATCCGGCAGCGCAGGCAGAGTGGGAAGAGAATACGAAAAAAGCCGACTATCATATCGTGGAATTTAAAGAACTGCTGGAGCCGTCAAGTTTTCTCAACCGGCTGTAGTTCAATCTTGACGGAATGCAGAATTTCGTGTAGAATTAGATAGAGATAGTTTTAAAAAACTGCCATTTATTGGTAAAGATAAAGGAACGGGGACTGGCATGAAAAGTAAAAATGATGTAGATGTATTGATCAATGGTCGTAAATATACACTCTGTGGATTTGAAAGCGCAGATTATATCCAGAAAGTGGCTACGTATATTAACAGCAAACTTTCGGAATTTCAGAAAAAAGAATATTATGCCAATATGGATATTGATCTGAAAAATATTTTATTGGCGATCAATATTGCAGATGATTATTTTAAGGTGGACCGCGATGTCAAGTCTGTGATGAAAGACAATGAGCGCAAGGACAAGATGGTTCTTGAGATGAAGCATAAGATTTTGGAGCAGGAGACGGCAGAAGCGGACCTGAAACAGCAGATTGAGGAACTTCGTAAGACATTAGAGACGTCCGAGAAAAAAGTAGTGGAACTTAATGTCATCAATCAGGAAAATGTTTCCAAAGCAAACGAGGCGGAGAAAAAGATATCCGAAAGCGAAGCAGAAAAAACTTCAACAAAGACGAAGTTAGAGGCAGCGAACGAAGAAATCGAGCAGCTGAAAAAGGAAGTGGAAGAAGCTGCGAAAAAAGAAAAATCGCTGCAGGAAAAATATGATAAGCAGGAAGAAAAACTGGCGGATCTCCGCGAAAAGAGCAAAAAAGATCTGGCAGATGCAAAAGCCAAATATACGCAGGATGGCAAGAAATTGAAAGAAAAATTTGAGACAGCGAAAGCCGATCTTGTGAAAAAATATGAAGCAGCGAAAGCCGATATTAATAAAAAGGTGGAAGACGGAACGGCAGAATGGAAAGAAAAATATGAGCAAGGCGAGAGCGAACGCGGAGAATTGAAAGCCAAATTAGAAGCGGCAGAACGCCGTATTACGGATTTGGAATCGAGAAACCGCAAAGGAAAAAGATAAGAACAGAGAAATGGACGGGAAACAGCGGAGACACTTGTTTCTCGTCTGTCTTTCTATGGATGTTTCAGAATGGAGAGAACGATGAGTGTAGAAATATTGGCACCGGGCGGCTCGGTAGATGGGATTTATGCTGCCATGCTGCATGGGGCAGATGCAATTTATACAGGGACACAGCGGTTTTCTGCGAGAGCATTTGCAGATAATCCGTCGGTGGAAGAATTGTGTGATATTCTTGATTTTGCCCATGCCCGGGACAAGAAAATATACCTTACTGTCAATACACTTTTGACAGATGAAGAATTGGAAGACCATCTGTATGATCTTCTTTTGCCGCTGTATGACAATGGATTGGATGCGGTGATCGTGCAGGATATCGGGGTGATGCAGTTTATTCATGAGGCATTTCCGGATCTGGATATCCATGCAAGTACCCAGATGACGATTGTTACGGCAGACGGGGCAAACCAGTGGAAACCGTATGGAGTAACCCGCGTCGTGCCGGCGCGAGAATTGAGCATTGGAGAGATTGCCCAGATGCGAAAACATACGGATCTTGAGATGGAAGTGTTTGTTCATGGTGCCTTATGTTACTGCTATTCCGGGCAGTGTATGATGAGCCAGTCAATCGGCGGAAGAAGCGGAAACCGTGGAATGTGTGCTCAGCCATGCCGCCTTCCTTACCGGCTGTCATCCGGGAAAACCGGATATTATCTGAGCCCGAAAGACATGTGTACGCTCGGACAGGTGGGAGAATTGATGGATGCCGGCGTGGATTCATTTAAGATCGAAGGCCGCATGAAAAAGCTGGAATATGCCGCCTTGACAGCAAGATTATACCGTATGTATGCGGATGCGCACGAAGCGGGAATCCGGCCGAATGACAAAGAACTGGAAAAAGATGTAAAAAAACTGATGGATCTGTATAACCGTGGCGGATTCTGCAAAGGCTATTTATTTGAAAAAGACAAAAAAGAGATTATTTATAAGGATAAAAATGGGCATTATGGTGTCGAAGTGGGAACGGTTCTCCGCGTGAAAAAAGGAGAGGCCGTGTACCGGTTGTCAGAGGAGATTTCTTATCAGGACGTTCTTGAATTCCGTGATGCAAAGGGCGAAAAAGTGTACGAATATACGGTCAAAAACGGCTGCATTCCGCCTGCTGAGGTAGCGGCGAGATATCAAAAAGGCTGCGTGATAAAACCGGGTCAGAAAGTGTTCCGTACAAAAAATGCGGCCCTTTTACAGGAAATTGATGCAGCTTTGGAACAAGAAAAGAAGGAAGACAAGCTGCCGGTTCAGGGAATATTTCAGGCAGAAATCGGAAAAGAAATGCGCCTTCAGCTTTCCTGTGGAACGGTTTCCTGCGAAGTGACCGGAATCCATGCGGAACCGGCAAAAGGAAAAGCGGTTTCCGCAGAAGATGTCCGCAAGCGGCTTCAGAAGACCGGGGAAAGTGAGTTTACCTTTTCCGCTTTGGACGTTTCGGTGGAAGCGGGGGCGTTTCTGCCACTCGGACAGATCGCGGCGCTGCGCCGGGCGGGATTTGCCGAACTCGGACAGAAAATAAAAGAAAAGCAGTTGGAAAAACGCCGGAGAGTTCCTGCAAAACGGCCACAAAAGCAGGCAAGATCGAAAAAAGCAAAAAAAGAACATTTGTTTGTAAATGTGACAGATTTTCGACAAATTTTTGAGGTAAAATCAATTCAAACAGAAGGAAATTCAAAGATGATACCGGTTTTTCCGTTGGAATGGTTCCCGGGAAAGTGCTGGAAAAAACTGGCGGATGCGATGGGAGATCTTCCCTTTATGATTTCACTTCCGGTGATCTTGGATCTCCCCGCAAGGAAACATTTCCTGCAGATTTGGAAACAATATGGTCAGGAACTGCAGAAAGGAAATCTGACGGGGATTCTGATTCAGTCCCTGGAGCATTTGACGGTGTTAAAGCAACTGGAAATCGACCATCTTCCGCGGATTGCCGGACCACGTCTGTATCAGTGGAATGAGCGGACGAGAGAGGTATATCAGAAGTTGGGGATGGAAGACCATGTCAGTTTGGCTGCCGGAAGGCTTGCCGTGATGGTGACAAAAGGCTGCGTAAACCAGCAGACCGGAAACTGCCTTCGAACCGGAGGAAAGCCGGTGCCGCTGGAAATTACGACACCGAAAAAAGATGGTTTTGTCTCCGTACCAATCTGTGAATATTGTTATAATTTCTGCTATGAGAAAGAAGGAAAGGTACAGGAATTACAATGTGAGGATGATCTGCCGATGCTTGATCTGGCACTGGTAGAGCCTCATGACATTAGAAAGGTTTTGAAACAATGGAACTTTTTATCGTAGAGATGGCACGTTATGTGATCATTTTACTGTTTGCACTTTATACATTTTATTCATTCCGGGCTTTTGCCGGACATAATAAACAAAGGCAAAATCGTGTCTTTGCTGCGCAGCGAACTCTGACGCTGCTTCTGCATGCGGTCATGAGCGCAATCTTAATCATGGAAAATAAGGATATTATTTATGTCGGATTGTGGGCGGCAGAATTTGCCTTTTATCTTATTTTTATTAAAGTGTACCAGGCTTGTTATAAGGGCTTGTCAAAACTGGTGCTGAATAATATGATGATGTGCATGATGGTTGGTTTTGTCATTTTAGGCAGGCTGGCATCGGATTATGCGGTTCATCAGATCATTCTGGCAGCGGCGGCGATGGTGCTTTGCATCTTTGTACCGCTGATCATTGAAAAATTCCGAATTTTGGAAAAAATGGGATGGTACTTTGCCATCATAGGGATTTTGTTTTTGATGCTGGTTTTTGTGATCGGAGTGGAAAAATACGGATCGAGAAACTGGATCAGTGTCGGTGGAATTGCGATTCAGCCTTCGGAATTTGTAAAGATATTGTATGTATTTTTTATGGCATCGCTTTTATCCCAGACGACAAAATTTAAACATATTGTCATCATATCGGCGGTGGCCGCAGTCCATGTCGTGATCTTGGTGGCAGAAAAGGATCTGGGAGCTGCCTTGATCTATTTTGTGACTTATATTTTTGTGTTGTATGTGGCGACGACAAAAGTGCAGTATCTGGGAGCCGGACTTGCCGGAGGTACCCTGGCTTCGATCGTGGCATATCATTTGTTTTCGCATGTGAGGACCCGTGTGCAGGCATGGCGGGATCCCTGGGCAGAGATCCGCGGCGGCGGTTATCAGGTGGCGCAGTCTCTGTTTGCCATCGGAACCGGTGGATTTATCGGTATGGGATTAGGAAAAGGACTGCCGGGAAGTGTCCCTGTTGTAGAAAGTGATTTTGTATTTTCGGCGATTTCGGAGGAACTTGGCGGTGTGTTTGCTATCTGCCTGATCATGGTCTATTTGAGCAGTTATATTATGTTTGTAAATATTGCGATGAAGATGAAAAAACAGTTTTATAAACTAACTGCATTTGGACTCAGTGTGGTATTTATCTTTCAGGTCTTTTTATGTGTCGGTGGCGTGACAAAATTTATTCCATCCACCGGAGTGACACTTCCTCTTATCAGTTACGGAGGAAGTTCCATTGTGACGACGATCATTATATTCAGTGTCATACAGGGTATGTATGTGTTAAACGGAAAAGAGGAGGAGAGCCTTGAAGAAGAGACAGAAAAAGAACCTTCCAAACGAAAATCCAGAGGATAAGAAAAAGCATAAACGGATGAACCGCGAGATGGCTACGGTAACGTATCTTGTCATGGCACTGTTTGTCTTTATGGCAGGGTATGTGATCTGGTTTTTGTCGGGAGATACGGATCGGATTTTGAATAACAGTTACAATAAGCGTCAGGATTTGATGGCAGAACGAGTGACAAAAGGAAGTATCCTTTCCGATAGCGGAGCGGTGCTTGCCAAAACACAGAAAACCGGAAGCGGAAATGAAGTAAGAGTATATCCTTATGATGGTTTATTTGCGCATGTGGTAGGGCGTGCGACACATGGAAAGACCGGACTTGAGGCGTCTGAAAGTTATACGATGCTGACTTCCGGTATCAATCAGATGACCGCACTGATCAACGAATTAAAAGGGAAGAAAAATCCCGGAAATGATGTGGTGACGACACTCAATCTGAAAATGTCGCAGACGGCGAGTGAAGCTCTCGGAAGTCATCGGGGAGCGGTGGTGGTTATGGAGCCGGACACAGGTAAGATTTTGTGTATGGTGTCAAAACCGACGTATGATCCAAATCAACTGGAGGCGAACTGGGAAAGACTGACCCAGGCTTCTTCGGACAATTCATCGCTCTATAACCGTGCGACACAGGGATTGTATCCGCCGGGATCGACGTTTAAATTGTACACGCTGCTGGAATACATGCGTGAAAATGAGGACTTTAACAAATTTTCATACCGCTGTACCGGAAAGATCGGAACCGGAGACGGGAGCATCCGTTGTTATGGCAACGAAGTGCATGGAAAGGTCAATCTGAAGCAGGCATTTGCGGAATCCTGTAATGCTGCCTTTGCGCAGATCGGAAGCGGATTGAATACGAAATCCTGGACAAAATTATGCGAACAGTTTTATTACAATACGACATTGCCGATTAAAGAACTGGAGCAGAAGTCTTCCCGGTTTTCACTGGATAAGGCAGCGACCGGAGATATTATGCAGGCGGCGATCGGACAGGGAACGGTTCTGACGACACCACTGCAAAATAGTTTTCTTGTAAGTGCAGCGTTAAATGATGGGGTATTGATGAAACCGTATTTGGTTGATTGCATTCAGACGCATGATGGTGACGTGGTCACAAAGAATGAGCCGGAGCAGGCAAAACAACTGCTGTCTACGGAAGAAGCCGCTGTTTTGAGAAGATATATGCGGGAAACCGTGACGAGTGGAACGGCGACCGCCCTTTCTACCAGTAATTATAAGGCGGGTGGAAAGACGGGATCAGCGCAGTATAAGGCGGGTTCCAGTGACTCGCATGCCTGGTTTGTCGGTTATGCAGTAAAAGGTGAGAAGAAACTGGTTGTCAGCATCGTAGTAGAAGGTGCCGGTACGGGAAGTGCTTATGCTGTGCCGATTGCAAGAAAGATTTTTGATCAATATTTTTAATGATTGGAAATGGAGGTAAACGGGAATGAAAAAATGGATTTCTAAAGTTTTTTTACTCAGTATGTTGTTTGTTTTTGCCACGATTATTCCGGAACGACAGACAAATGCAGCAGAAGAGTATACGTATTATCTTACCATTAACCATGTATATCAATATGAAATTACGAAAGAACAATTTGAGAGCATCCGTGGAAGCTGGGATTCGCTGACAGCAGAAGGTGTGTTAGAGATTGCCAGACAGATTGTCCCGGAGGAGCGGATTCCTTCCCGGGTTACGAATATCGGTATTCGTGCAGTGCCAAAAAGCAGTGCGGAGGGTACACTTCCGGCGTATCCGTTTGATTCGGCAGAAGATTCCGCGACAGACAATGATTTTGTAATCTCACAGGGCGTTCTTTTGCAGTATAAAGGGAACGAGGAAGTGGTGACCATTCCCGAGAATGTTACGGCGATTTATCAGGGAGCCTTTATGCAGAATACGGCAGTAAAAAAAGTAGTAATTCCGAAAACGGTAAAAAGTATCGCGAATGCCGCTTTTTATCAATGCCCGAATCTGAAAATTATTGTTTGTGCAGGCAGGGCGGATTCCGTCGGTTCCTATATGGTGTATCAATGCAATGCTCTTGTAAATATGGTAGCCCCGAAAGGCTCGAAGGAATACGCGTATGCGAAAGAGCATGAGATTCCGGTTGCGGTCAACGAAAAAATAGCGTTGGAAGCCAAGAAACTTCATCTTTTGAAAGGGGATAAGCATACGGTAAAATTGTATAATGCTCTGGGGACTGTTCGCTGGGGTTCTTCTGCACCGTCCATCGTATCGGTGGATACCAAAGGAAAACTGCAGGCAAAAGGAGTGGGCAAAGCGAAGATCACAGCGCGGTTTGGAGGAAAGAAATATACTCTTACGGTGCAGGTTCAGACAAAGTCCGAAGATAAAAGAGTAGATCAAGTAATAAAAAACGTGATCAAAAAGGGAATGTCTACGCGTGATAAAGTAAAAGCCGTGCATAACTGGCTGATCCGCAATGTCAAATACGATTATGACAATTATCTGCGGGGGACGGTTCCGAAGGTGTCGCATACTTCGAAAGGGGCACTTGTGCGCGGACTGGCAGTGTGTGACGGATATTCCAAGGCCTTTAAGAAGATTATGAGAAAATTAAAGATCCCCTGCAGGATGCTCGCCGGGGTATCAGAAGGCGGCGGACATGCATGGAATCTTGTAAAAGTAGACGGAAAATGGCTTCATGTTGACGTGACGTTTGACGATCCTATCGTAAATGGCAAAAATACAAACACGCGACCGCGATATACGTATTTTCTAAAGACGGATGCCCAGATGCGGAAAGACCACGCCTGGTGATTATTTGCAAAAATGGGCAAAGTCTTTTGGCGACATATTTTCAGTTTTTAAGAAAGCCCGGTAAAAGGTAGAGTAATCACTAAAACCGGTCTCCAGATAAACCTTCGACGGAAGCGCGCCGGAGGTTATTTTTTGCTTTGCCATACTGATCCGTTTCAAAAGGATGTAATTGTGTATTGTAAGAGAAGTTTGTTTTTTAAACAACTTTGTCATTGTAAACTTATTGATATAAAAGCGCGCAGCCAGATCATCCAGCGAGAGAGGACTAGCATAATTGTCATTGATATAAGAAAGGATCTTGTCAATGACCGGATTTACATGCGTCACTTTTTTAGGCCCCATATCCATAAAAATGTGTTTATTGATCAATGTCACAAGCTTTGTAATACCGGAGCGGTTCATCATTTCTTTTTCGAAAATTTCCTGATTTTTATTTTTGTAAATCGTATACATTGCCTCATAAATCTGTTCATAATCCTTTTCATCCGAAATATGAAAATGAAAGCGTTTTTCTTCCATCGCCATCTGAAGCGGTGTGAGAAGAGAATGCTCGTTAAACTGGAATGATTTCAGACATGGCTCGGAAATATACATATAAATGCGGTCATAAATCTGATCCGGATTTTCCGGTAAAAGCTGGTGAATGGTAAAAGGAGGGATCACGATAATATCTCCGCGGCGTACATTGTAAATCTTGTCTTCAATGGCAAGTTTTACAGAACCGGTGCGAAAGATATAGATTTCATAAAAATTATGAGTGTGTGCCGGAATATCCGGAAAGTGATCGTTTGTCGTCTTGGTTGCCTCATAATAATAATCACCGGCAAGAGGTCGTTCCGATTCTCTTAATATATAGCGCATGTGTTTCCTCCAATCCAATTATGCGTTGTAATTATTTTCTATATTGCGATTATAAAAAAAGCATCTCCAAATGTCAATAGTTTGCAATACGTCAATGAAAAATAGACAATAAATGCAAGGAAGGAGTATAAATATGCAATCTTGAAATTGAAAAATATAAATGGCGGGCAAGAAATGCAATGTAAAAATAACGAAAATTGAGAGAAAACAAATTTTTTGTAAAAAAGTTTAGAAAAGGTATTGACAAAACGGAAAACGGATGGTAAGATATTGATTGTTGTGAGGCAAACATTTCACACATGCGGATGTGGCGGAATGGCAGACGCACAAGACTCAAAATCTTGCGGGGGTGACCTCGTGTGGGTTCAAGTCCCACCATCCGCACGAAAAGAACTTTGGTATGTACCAAGGTTCTTTTTTATGTTTATGAATAAAGAACTGCGGATCCCGTGTGCAGGGAAGAGCAGTTCTTTTTCGTTCAAATATTTATTTAGTAATACGTGTACCACGGCGGCCACGGATGAGATGATAAGCATCATCTAGATTTCCGATGATCGCGGTACGTTCTTCTCCTGAAGTGACAAATGATACACAGGCATCAATTTTTGGAAGGGTAGTGATTTCATCGAAATGTCCTTCATCCATCAATTGAATCGCTTCTTCGGAAGTCAACGCATCGATTGGTTTTCCATCTGCTTCCATCTGATCCCGTGCGGTCAGAATGAGAAGAGTAGAAGCGTCTAACATGTCTGCAAGTTTAGCCGCTGTGTAGTCTTTTTCGATAACAGCACTGGCACCTTTTAATTTGGTTCCCTGTTCCATAACCGGAATACCGCCGCCTCCGGCAGCAATTACGATCTGACCGGCATCGACAAGTGCCTTTACGGCATCGATCTCATAGATATCGACCGGCCGTGGAGAAGCGATGATTCTTCGGTAAGAGCCATTTTCTTCTACAACGTGGTTTCCTTTTTCTTCCTCTGCCTCAGCTTCTTCAGCGGTCATATAACGGCCGATCACTTTAGTAGGGTGGTTGAATGCTTTGTCAAAAGGATCTACGCGAACCTGTGTAATTACAGTGGAAACCGGTTTGAAGATGCCGCGGTTCAAAAGCTCTGAGCGGACGGCATTCTGCAGGTCATAGCCGATATAACCCTGGCTCATGGCACCACACAGGGACATCGGTGCTACGGTATAGCGTTTGTCCAGTCTTGCAAATTCGGTCATGGCGGTCTGAATCATGCCAACCTGAGGACCATTGCTGTGTGTGATGACAATCTCATACTTGGCTTCTACGAGATCTGCGATGGCTTCTGCTGCTTTTTTTACATTTTTCTGCTGCTCCGGAAACGTTTCTCCAAAGGCGTTTCTTCCAAGAGCGACAACAATTCTATTATTTTTCATATGGGTGTCCTCCCTTGTATAATGTACAATCTCAGACTATTATTATAGCAAATCTGCGGACAATAATCAACAAGAAGAAAGACAAAAAAGAAGTTGAAAAAAAATGCCATGTGAGTTATACTATTAATAACATTTGATGAGTTTCGAAAATACATTATGGGGCATGATAAAGAATCCTTTCGGATAGAGAATCACGAATCCGGGATGCGAAAAAAGTAAAGGAGGGGGTAGCGATGAAACTAGAATTTCTTGGGGCTGCTCACGAAGTGACAGGAAGCTGTCATTATCTTGAAATAGGCGATAAACGTCTTTGCGTAGACATTGGTATGGAACAAGGAAGAGATTTGTTCGAAAATCAGGAAATTCCTGTGAATGCGGCAGAAATTGATTACATACTGCTTACCCATGCACATATTGATCATACAGGACTTTTGCCGATGCTTTATGCCAACGGATTCCGCGGACAGGTATTTGCAACCAAAGCGACTGCGGAACTCAGTACGATCATGTTGCGTGACAGTGCACATATCCAGCAGTTTGAGGCAGAGTGGAGAAACCGGAAGGCCAAACGTTCCGGCGGGGAACCTTATGTACCCCTGTATACGATGGAAGATGCACTTGCGGCGGTAAGGCTTCTGATTCCATGTGATTATGATAAGAAAATTAAATTGTGTGATGAGATTACGATTCGGTTTACGGATGTTGGACATTTATTGGGATCTTCTTCAATTGAAGTGTTTGCTACCGAAAAGGGAGAATCCAGAACGATTGTATTTTCCGGAGATCTCGGAAATGTCAATAAGCCGATCCTGCGGGATCCGATTCCGACACACAGTGCGGATTACGTAGTCATGGAGTCTACTTATGGAGATAGGTATCATGGAGATACACCGGATTATGTTGCTGAACTGGCTGAGATCATTGAGCGGACATTTGCCCGTGGCGGAAATGTTGTTATTCCTGCGTTTGCGGTAGGAAGAACACAGGAACTTCTGTATTTTATCCGTCAGATCAAAGAACAGGGATTGATTACAACAAATCCTAATTTTGAAGTATATGTAGATAGTCCTCTGGCCGTAGAGGCGACAAGTATTTTCGGAAAAAATGTGAAAGAATGTTTTGATGAGGAAGCAAAGGCTCTGGTAGAAAATGGAATCAATCCATTGAGTTTTAAGGGATTGAAACTTTCTATCACCAGTGATGACAGTAAGGAGATTAACTTTGATCCAAATCCGAAAGTCATTATTTCCGCATCGGGTATGTGTGAGGCCGGAAGAATCCGTCATCATTTAAAACATAACTTATGGAGAGAAGACAGCACCATTGTCTTTGTAGGATACCAGGCAGTAGGAACTCTTGGCCGTTCTTTGTTGGAGGGCGCGACAAATGTCAAATTGTTTGGCGAGCCTGTGGAAGTACGGGCAGAAATTGTAAAGATATCCGGTATCAGCGGACATGCGGATAAAAAAGGTTTGATTCACTGGGTTACCAGTTTTGATGAAAAACAGCCGAAGCGTGTTTTCGTGGTACATGGAGAAGATCAGGTATGCGATAGCTTTGCGGAATGCCTGGAAAAAGAACACGGTCTGCCGGCGACAGCGCCTTACAGTGGTACGATATTTAATCTTATCACAGGAGAGTTTGATTATATCGCAGAGCCGGTTTATGTAAAGAAGAAAGAAGGGGCAAAGAAACGTGCGATGGATGTGTTTGGACGTCTGCTCCTGGCTGGCGAACGCTTGATGGCAGTCATTCGAAAGAACGAGGGACTCAGCAACAAAGAGACAGCCAAATTTACCGATCAGATCAACGCATTGTGCGACAAATGGGACCGGTAGTGATTTTGAAATTATGTGATATCCCAAGGGTCAGGTGGAAATTGTCCACATAATAATGTGGAGAGTTTCCAACGAGAGATTCCGGTATCATATGATATAAATATTTAACTTTCAGGAGGGTATTAAAAATGAAATTTTTTGTAGACACAGCAAAAATTGAAGACATCAAAAAGGCAAATGATATGGGAGTGATCTGTGGTGTAACAACAAACCCATCTTTGATCGCCAAAGAAGGCGGAAGAAGCCAGGAAGATGTATTGAAAGAGATTGCATCGATCGTTGACGGACCAATCAGTGGTGAAGTAAAAGCGACAACAGTAGATGCAGAGGGAATGATCGCAGAAGGTAGAGAAATTGCAAAACTTCATGAAAATATGGTAGTTAAAATTCCTATGACAGTAGAAGGATTGAAAGCCACAAAAGTATTGGCAAGTGAGGGAATCGCTGTTAATGTAACATTGATCTTCACGGCAAATCAGGCTCTTCTTGCAGCACGTGCAGGAGCAGCTTACGTATCTCCGTTCTTAGGACGTCTGGATGATATTTCACAGCCGGGAATCGATTTGATCGAATCCATCGCAGCTATTTTTGCAAACTATCCGGAAATCGATACTGAGATCATCGCAGCAAGTGTACGTAATCCAATTCACGTTACGGATTGTGCATTGGCTGGTGCAGACATTGCAACCGTTCCATATGGTGTTATCGAGCAGATGACAAAACATCCATTGACAGATCAAGGTATTGCAAAATTCCAGGCAGACTATAAAGCTGTATTTGGTGAATAAAACTAAAAGGAGATAGGTGTATGAATACGTTAGAATTAAAGAAAATGGCTAACGAAGTTCGTAAGGGTATAGTAACTGCTGTACATAGTGCAAAATCCGGACATCCGGGTGGCTCTTTGTCCGCTGCAGATATTTATACATATTTGTTCTTCGAAGAGTTGAATATCGATCCCAAAGATCCGAAAAAACCGGATCGCGATCGTTTTGTATTGAGTAAAGGACACACAGCACCGGGATATTATTCCGCGCTGGCACACAGAGGATTTTTCCCGGTTGAAGATTTGAAGACACTGCGTCATACCGGATCTTATCTGCAGGGACATCCGGACATGAAGCACATTCCGGGTGTAGATATGTCAAGCGGTTCTCTGGGACAGGGAATTTCTGCTGCAGTTGGTATGGCACTTTCTGCAAAATTGAGCAATGAAGATTATCGTGTATACACGCTTCTTGGAGATGGTGAGATTCAGGAAGGACAGGTCTGGGAGGCTGCTATGTTTGCCGGACACCGTAAACTGGATAACTTTGTGGCAATCGTTGATAACAACGGTCTGCAGATCGATGGTAAGATTGATGATGTATGTTCTCCTTATCCGATCGAGGACAAGTTTAAAGCATTTAACTTCCATGTGATCAATGTCGATGCACATGATTTTGATGCATTGCGCAAAGCATTTGATGAAGCAAAAGCAACCAAAGGAATGCCAACTGCCATTATTGCAAAGAGTATCAAAGGAAAAGGCGTTTCTTTCATGGAAAATCAGGCAAGCTGGCATGGAACGGCTCCAAATGACGAGCAGTATGCACAGGCTATGGCAGATTTAGAGAAAGTAGGTGAATCCCTGTGAGTGAAGTGAAAAAAATAGCAACTCGTGAGAGTTATGGAAATGCACTTGCAGAGCTTGGCGCAGAATATGAGAATCTTGTAGTTCTGGACGCTGACCTTGCAGCTGCGACAAAAACAGGAATCTTTAAGAAAGCTTTCCCAGATCGTCATATCGATTGTGGAATTGCAGAGTGTAACATGATGGGAATTGCTGCCGGTCTTGCAACAACCGGTAAAATTCCATTTGCAAGTTCTTTTGCCATGTTTGCAGCAGGACGTGCATTTGAGCAGGTTCGTAACTCCATCGGTTATCCGAAACTGAATGTAAAAATTGGTGCGACACATGCCGGAATCTCCGTAGGAGAAGATGGTGCGACACACCAGTGTAATGAAGATATCGCTTTGATGCGTACGATTCCGGGAATGGTTGTTATCAACCCGGCCGATGATGTCGAAGCAAAAGCAGCGGTACGTGCCGCTATCGAGCATGAGGGACCGGTATATCTTCGTTTTGGAAGATTGGCAGTGCCTGTGATCAACGATACACCGGATTACAAATTTGAACTTGGAAAAGGCGTTGTCCTTCGTGAAGGAAAAGATGTAACGATCATCGCTACCGGACTTCCGGTATCCGAATGTCTTACAGCAGCTGACAAACTGGCCGCTGACGGCATTGATGCAAAAGTGATCAACATTCATACCATCAAACCATTGGATGAAGACTTGGTCGTAAAAGCAGCAAAAGAGACCGGAAAAGTGGTTACCGTAGAAGAGCATTCTGTAATCGGCGGTCTCGGAAGTGCAGTTTGTGATGTACTCTCCGAAAAATGTCCGACACAGGTAATGAAGATCGGTATCAATGATACATTTGGTGAATCCGGACCGGCTGTAGAACTCGTTAAGAAATATGGCTTGGATGCAGACAGCATTTACGAAAAAGTAAAAGCGTTTGCCAAATAGAGAGCCTGAATAGTTACAAATTATGAATAACAAAAAGAACCTAAACGATGGGGAACCTCAAAGTTTAGGTTCTTTTTTTGCGGATTTCGTGGAAATTTTCACAAAAGTATGGTACGATAATAGGTATCAGACCACAGAATGGAGGAGTTTCATGGATTATCAATGCAAACCATTGAAAAAAGGGCGGTCGTACGAAGTGACTGTGCCGGGATCCAAAAGCATTACGAACCGCGCATTGCTGCTGGGCGCATTGGCAGAGGGAAAGACGTTAGTGCGAGGCGTGCTTTTCAGCGATGATTCCCGTGTGTTTATGAAAGCATTGGAGGAGATTGGATTCTCCGTGAAAATAGACGAAGAGAAAAAAGAAGTAGAAATCGAAGGACTTGGCGGACACGTACCAGCAGGCCCAGAGAGAAATGTGTATGTCGGAAGCGCAGGGACAGCGGCACGTTTCTTGACGGCGATGCTCGCACTTTCCGGAGAGCATTTTCTGGTGGAGTCTTCCGAGCAGATGAAGGCAAGACCGATGGAGCCGCTTTTGCGTGCACTGGAGGTGCTCGGAGTGACGTTTGAATATTTGGAAAAACCGTATGCATTTCCATTCCGCATCTGCGGAAGAGAGGAAAATGGGGTACGGGAAGTGGACTTGAATATTGATGCAAGCAGCCAGTTTCTGAGTGCACTTCTCCTCAGTGGAGTGATGTGCAGAGAGGGACTGCAGATTCATCTGACGGGGACAAGGGATGCAAGATCCTATGTACACATATCCATGAAGATGATGGAAGAATTTGGAGTACATGTGGAGCAGACCGGTGAAAACAGTTATTATGTAGCTCCGGGACAGACGTATCGGTGTGAAAAAGGCAGTTATCAGGTGGAACCGGATGTGTCCGCAGCCTGCTATTTCTACGGAATTGCGGCATTGTCAGAAAGCCGAGTGAAGGTAATGCATGTGCATTCTGACAGCACGCAGGGAGACATTCGATTCCTCGATGTATTGAGAAAAATGGGCTGCGGTGTCGAGGAGGAAAACGATGGCATCGTAGTAAAAGGACCGAAGAACGGGAAATTGCATGGAATCCATGTGAAAATGACAGATTTTTCCGATCAGACGATGACGCTGGCGGCAATTGCTCCGTTTGCAGAGGGAGAAACGGTCATTGACGGGATAGAACATATCCGCCGCCAGGAATCCGACCGGATCCGCGGAATCGTGACGGAACTTACCAGACTTGGCATCCGATGTGAGGAACGGGAAGACGGGATAACTATTTATCCCGGAAAAATCATCTCGGGAGAAGTGGAGACCTACGATGACCACCGGATGGCGATGGCATTTTCGCTGATCGGACAGGTTGTGGATGGCATCGTGATCAAAGATGCCGGGTGCTGCAAAAAGACATTTGAAGATTACTTTGATGTATTGACAAACCTTGATTTAGCATCTAAGATAGAAGAATAAGACAGCGACGAAAGGATAGAAGACGATGAAAAAAATAATCGATGTATTACAAGAAGTGATGGAAGGCGGATTTGAACAAGCCGGCTATGATAAGAAATTTGGATTTGTGACCGTTTCCAACCGCCCGGATCTCTGCCAGTATCAGTGTAATGGTGCGATGGCGGCAGCAAAACAGTATAAAATGGCGCCATTTCAGATTGCAGAAAAAGTAGTAGAAGCAGTAAAAGAGAATGATGTTTTTGAAAAAATAGAGATGGTGAAACCGGGATTTATTAATATAACCGTAAGCGGGAAACTGCTTGTAGATCTTGGAAAAGCCATGATGACAGAGGAAAAATTTGGTATTCCGGCGCCGGAAAAAGAGCGCACGGTAGTCATTGATTACGGCGGAGCCAATGTCGCAAAGCCACTTCACGTAGGACATCTGCGTCCGGCAATCATTGGAGAGAGTGTAAAACGTATCTGCCGCTTTATGGGAGATAAGGTGATCGGAGATGTGCACTTGGGCGACTGGGGACTGCAGATTGGTCTGATCATTAACGAAGTACGTCATCGTCAGCCGGAACTTCCGTATTTTGATGATAATTTTACGGGAGAATATCCGAAAGAGGCACCATTTACGATTTCGGATCTGGAGCAGATCTATCCACATGCAAGCGGATATGCGAAAGAGCACGAAGATTACATGCAGGAGGCGCAGCAGATCACAGCACAGCTGCAGGAAGGACATCCTGGATATATCGCCTTGTGGCAGCACATTTTGTCCGTATCGATCGAAGATTTAAAGAAAAATTATGATAAATTAGACGTTCATTTTGACCTTTGGAAAAAAGAGAGCGATGCCCAGCCTTACATCCCGGATATGGTAGAAAAGATGAAGGCAGACGGACTTGCGTATATGAGCGAAGGTGCACTGGTTGTCGATGTGACCGAAGAAGGGGATAAAAAGGAACTTCCTCCGTGTCTGATCGTAAAATCAAACGGTGCTTCCCTGTATGCAACGACCGACCTTGCTACAATTGTAGAACGAGAGAAATTATTCCAGCCGGACGAGATCATTTATCTGGCAGATAAACGTCAGTCTCTGCATTTTACCCAAGTGTTCCGTGTGGCAAAGAAAGCGAAGATCACAAGACCGGAAGTCGGACTTGTATTTATCGGGTTTGGTACGATGAACGGAAAAGACGGAAAGCCGTTTAAGACAAGAGATGGCGGGGTTCTTCGTCTGCAGGCACTTCGTGAACAGATCAACGAAGAAGTGTATAAGAAAATGATGGAAAACCGTGATTATGAAGAGACAGAGGCGAGAGAAATCTCCGAGACAGTTGGTCTTGCCGCATTGAAATACGGAGATCTGTCCAATCAGGCATCCAAAGATTATATTTTTGATATCGAGAGATTTGCGTCCTTTGAGGGAAATACAGGTCCTTATATTCTGTATACGATCGTCCGAATCAAATCCCTTTTGGCAAAATACAGCCAGAATGGTGGCAGCGTGACAGAAAAAGGGGAAGCAGAGAAGCTGATGACACCGGACAGCCAGAGCGAGACCAATCTGTATCTCACACTTGCCAAATTTGGTGATATGATGGAAGCTGCTTACAGCGAAAAGGCACCACACAAGATTTGTCAGTTTATTTATGAATTAAGTGAAAACTTCAACCATTTTTATCATGAAAATTCGATTCTGGCAAATGAGAATGAAGAGCAGAAAGCATCGTATATCCAGCTTCTGATCTTAGTGAAAAATGTGCTGGAGCAGTGCATTGATCTGCTTGGATTCCAGGCACCGGAAAAAATGTAAGAAAGTCGAGGCGTGAGTTCATGTATCGAGAAGTATCAAGATTGATCATGTATGGTAATCTGGGTCAGGATGAAATTTTAATGCGACTCAGTGATATCTTTAAAGAAATAGAAGAAGATAAAGAATGTGCACAGAAAGAAGCTCATGTGCGGGCTCTTTACGACCAGATCTACCGCATTCTGGATCTGGCGACAAAGTATGGATTTGATAATAATTTATGGCAGTGTTACATCGCCTATCTGCTTGCCACTGACGAAAATCCGTTTAGTGTGATCTGTGAAAAAGTGGGAGCAAAGACAGACGATGCCGCCAGTGTGAATCAGATCGTGAAACAGGACATGGAGTGTTTTTACAAATTATTCCATTTTGATTTTGAGGCGATCGAGACACTTTTGGAAGTGAAATGTTTTTCTATTTTGACAGAGTATCATTCGATGGCAAAAGCGGAAAATACATACAATAAGAGTGTCAGCGAGAAAGTAAAAGAACTTGCCGGAGAACTGAGAAAAGCAAAAGATGCGGAAGATTTCTTTGACATTGTGACGAATTTTTACCGAGTTTATGGCGTTGGTAAATTCGGATTAAATAAGGCATTCCGTGTGACGCATACGAGCACCGGAGAATTGAATCTGGCTCCGATCACGCACACGAGTGATGTGACATTGGAGCATCTCGTAGGGTATGAGATCCAGAAAAAGCAGCTGGTTGACAATACCGAGGCATTTGTGAAAGGACGAAAGGCAAATAACTGTCTTTTGTTTGGTGACAGCGGAACCGGAAAATCCACATGTATTAAGGCAATATTGAACCGGTATTATGATCAGGGACTGCGCTTGATCGAAGTGTACAAACACCAGTTTCAGGATCTGTCTGCCATCATTGAACAGGTGAAAAACCGCAATTACAAATTTATTATTTATATGGACGATCTGTCATTTGAAGAATTTGAGATTGAATACAAATATTTGAAAGCGGTGATCGAAGGAGGCTTGGAAGTGAAGCCGGATAATGTGCTGATCTATGCGACTTCGAACCGTCGTCATTTGATCCGCGAGACATGGAGTGACCGTTCGGATATGGCAAATGACGAATTACACCGTTCCGATACGATGCAGGAAAAATTGTCGCTGGTTGCCCGCTTTGGTGTCAGCATCAATTTCTCCAAGCCATCCAGAAAAGAATATGAGGATATTATTCTTGGGCTGGCGGCAGAAAATCCGGATATCCGGTTGTCGAAAGATGAACTTCTTTTGCAGGCCAACGCATGGAGTGTACGAAATGGTGGATATTCCGGCCGTGTAGCGGAACAGTTCATCATTCATTTGAAATCGATAGAATCATAGAAAGGACAGGTGGCCTTATGTGGGAATGCTTTTTCCCGGATTCGCGCGCTGCCTCTGCGTATGAGATCACTTACGAAGCGTATTATGAAAAAGGATATCGGGGAATTATATTTGATATCGATAATACGCTAGTCGAGCATGGCAGAGATGCGACAAAGAGAGCGGTGGAATTGTTTGAAAAACTGCGTGAGATCGGTTTTGCGACGGCATTGCTTTCCAACAATAAAAAAGAAAGAGTCGACCGCTTTAACAAAGAAATTGGCACACATGTGGTCTGGAAGGCCGGAAAACCCGGCAAAAAAGGATATCTTCTGGCAATGGAAAAGATGCACACGACAAGAGAGACGACATTATTTGTCGGAGATCAGCTGTTTACCGATGTATGGGGCGCAAAAAGGCTGGGAATCCGCAATGTGCTCGTAAATCCCATTGATAAAAAAGAAGAGATTCAGATCGTGCTAAAACGCTATCTGGAGCGGATTGTTTTGAAATCGTATGAAAAGCAGTCCGGATTGGAGATGACAACAAAATGAAAGAATTTTTAGAACAGTATAAATTGGATGCGGTCCTTGTTCATACCCCTGCCAATATGCGTAATATCAGCGGATTTACAGGAGAGGGACTGGTCTATACATCCAAAGAAGATGCCTGGATCCTCACCGATTCCCGTTATACGATCGCGGCGGCAGAGGAGAGCAGAGGCTTTGAAGTGCTGGAATATAAGAAAAATATTCAGCAGTATCTTGTGGAAAAAATTGTAAAAGAACATCCGGAACTGGCGGAAAAACCGTTTCGTATCGGATTTGAAGATGCTGTTATGACGGTAGAGACCTATCGGACGTTGGAAGCACTGTTTGAAAAGATGAATCTGAAGCAATGGGAACTGGTTCCATTGCATAAAAAATTAGATAAAATGCGCCAGATCAAAACGCCGGAAGAAATCGCATCGATAAAAAAAGCCGAGGCAATCGGGGATGAGGCCTTTACCAAAGTGGCAGACTGGCTGACAAAATGTTACCGGGAAAAAACGTCTGTGACGGAAAAACAGGTAGCGGCACACATTGAATTTTATATGCGGGATGCCGGAGCGGAGGGAACGAGTTTTGATACCATCGCGGCAAGCGGAATCCATTCTTCGATGCCACATGCCGTGCCGACGGATAAAGTGCTGGAAGAGGGCGATTTTCTGACGATGGATTTTGGCTGTCTCGTCAATGGATATTGTTCCGATATGACGCGTACGATCGTGTACGGTAAGGCCAATGAAAGACAAAAAGAAATTTACGATGTCGTTTTGCAGGCACAAATGGCGGCACTGCATGCGATAAAGCCGGGAATGACAGGAAAAGAGGTTGATGCCATTGCCCGCAATGTCATAAAAGAGGCCGGTTACGGTGATTGCTTCGGTCACAGCCTCGGACACAGCGTAGGCCTTGAAATCCATGAGACTCCCTGCTTTTCTCCGAGAGAAGAGAGTGTGATCGAGCCGGGAATGGTCATTACGGTAGAACCGGGAATCTACGTAGAAGGATTTGGCGGAGTACGCATTGAAGACGTCGTCGTGATCACGGAAGACGGCTGTGAAAACATCACACATTCCCCAAAAGAAAGGATGGAAATACAATGACAAACAGACCTAAGATCTGTATCCCGATCACTTCGGTAACACGGGATGAGATTACGGATACCGCGCGGAAATTTGCCACCCTTCCGGCAGAAATGGTGGAATGGCGTGTGGATTTTTTTGCCGGGTATGAGAGAGAGATTCCGGCAGTAACGAAAGAATTAAAGGAAATTCTTGGAAATAAGGAATTGATAACGACGATCCGTACGACGCACGAAGGCGGCGAAAGCAACGGAGATCGTTTCCCATATAAAGAGACAATCTGTAAGATTTTAGCAGAGGGAAAAACCGATTATATCGATGTGGAGATCCATCGTGGAAAAGAACTTGTGTCGGAAGTTGTTTCGAAAGCGAAAGAAAGCGGAGTAAAGGTGATCGGTTCGTATCATAATTTTGAAAAAACCCCTTCGGAAGAAGAATTGACGGTTGTTTTAGAAGAGGCACGTGAACTTGGTGTGGATATTGGAAAAGCAGCCTGCATGCCGGCTGGGACCGAAGAAGAGCAGCGGGAAGATGTTATGCGGCTTCTGTCTGCTACTGAGAAGATGTGTGAAACGCATCCGGAATTTCCACTTATCACGATGAGCATGGGGAAAGCCGGAGAGATGTCAAGATTGTATGGTGGTTTGTATGGATCGACCGTATCGTTTGGCTGTGCCGGAAAGGCTTCTGCACCAGGGCAGATTGAATTGGATCCTATGACGGCGGTCTTTGATAAGATCTACGCCGGTGGAGAACAGATCAGTCTGATCGGATTTATGGGGGTAGGAAAATCTACAATATCCCGTAAACTTCATGAACTTACCGGTCGTCCGGAAGTAGACACAGACAAGCGCATCGTGGAAGAACAGGGCTGCCCGATTTCTCAGATTTTTGAGGAAAAAGGCGAGGCGTATTTCCGACAGTTAGAGACTGATCTCATCGATGAACTGGGAACCCTTCCGCCGGGAATCATTTCCTGTGGCGGTGGAATGGCACTTCGCGACATCAATGTGAAAAAACTGCGTGCCATCGGAAATATCGTACTTTTGACCGCAACGCCGGAGACCATCTATGAACGGGTGAAAGACAGCACAGATCGTCCATTGTTAAATGGCAACATGAATGTGCCTTATATCCGGCAGTTGATGGAAAAACGCCGCCCATTTTATGAAAAAGCAGCGACCATCCGTGTGGCGACCGATGGAAAGACGGCGACGGAAATTGCGGAAGAAATTATAGAAAAATGCAAATAATATCAATTCTATGGAAAGTTTTTCTTGAAAAAATCTTTCAAATATAATAAAATAGTGAGTAGATATATTGCTTTTATCAAGAACAATACTTGCAGAGGAGTTCTGCATATAGAAAATTTTAGGAGGAACTGTTATGATTTCAGCAGGAGATTTTAAAAACGGATTGACAATTGAGATTGATGGTGTTGTATACCAGATTCTTGAATTTCAGCACGTAAAACCAGGAAAAGGTGCCGCATTCGTACGTACAAAATTAAAAAATGTAGTGGATGGTGGAGCTGTAGAAAGAACTTTCCGTCCAAATGAAAAATATCCTCAGGCTCATATCGACAAGAAAGATATGCAGTATCTGTATTCTGAGGGTGATATGTATAACTTCATGGATATGGAGACATACGATCAGATCGCATTGCCGGAAGAGACCGTAGGCGACGCAATGAAATTTGTAAAAGAAAACGATATGGTTAAGATGGTTTCTTACAAAGGAAACATCTTCTCTGTAGAGCCACCGATGTTCGTGGAATTGGAAGTAACAGAGACAGAGCCTGGTGTAAAAGGCGACACTGCTACAAACGTTACAAAACCAGCTACGGTTGAGACAGGTGCTCAGGTAAATGTACCGATTTTCGTAAACCAGGGAGACAAGATTCAGATCGATACACGTACCGGCGAATATTTGAAACGAATCTAATTTAATGGATAGAAATTAGAACGAAAACCCTCTTTACCATGTTTTGGTAAGGAGGGTTTTGATATTAACGGAAAAGAGAAGTCAGATAAAGCGACAAGACGTAGTAATTAAAACCATGATGACGTGGTTTTAATTGCTACGATTGACAAATAAATCGGGCTATTTTATAATATTTATAGACGACGGCGAGTATCGCAAAGAGTGTGGTGGCGCCGTCACTGTTATGTATACAAGTATGGTTTGATTTTTTGGAGGATTGACATGGCTATAAAAATAATTGGAACGGGAAGTTATTTACCGGAAAATGTGGCAGATAATCATTTTTTGTCAACAATCGTGGATACCAATGACGAATGGATCAGCCAGCGTACCGGAATCAAAGAGCGGCGGCTGTCAAGCGGAAGCAAAGAGGGGACAACCTATATGGCGACGCAGGCAGCAAGAAATGCGATGGAAGATGCCGGTGTGACGGCGGAGGAAATTGATCTGATCATCGTGGCTACGGTTTCGGCAGATACGTATGTACCGAATACTTCCTGTCAGGTGCAGGGAGAGATCGGAGCGATCCGCGCAACCTGCTTCGACCTGAATGCAGCTTGTTCCGGATTTTTATTTGGCTTAAATACAGCAGATGCCTATCTGGAAACCGGGATGGCAAAGACGGTTCTTGTCATCGGTGCAGAGACATTGTCGCGTGAAGTGGACTGGTCTGACCGCAGTACATGTATTTTGTTTGGGGATGGCGCGGGTGCTGCCATTCTGCGTAAAGTGGAAGGAAAAGGTGGTATCCTTGCGAGTGTAACCGGTTCCGATGGTACACAGGGTGAGGTGCTTACCTGTAAAGGACGAGGAATCCAGAATCCATTTTACAAGAGCCGCAGAAAGAAAGATTATATTCAGATGAATGGCCAGGCCGTATTTCGTTTTGCAGTGACAACGGTGCCAAAATACATCAAACAGATTTTGAAAAAGACGAATACGGAAGCAGATGAAATTAAATATTTTGTGCTTCATCAGGCGAACCGCCGTATCCTGGAATTGATCGCCAAGCGTCTGAAAGTAGACATGGATAAGATTCCGATGAATCTGGATCACTATGGAAATACGTCATCGGCAAGTATTCCAATCCTTCTTGACGAGCTGAATAAAAATGGTCTTCTGGAAGAGGGAGATAAATTAATCTTGTCCGGCTTTGGCGGCGGACTTACGTGGGGAGCTGTTTTGCTTGAATGGTAAGAAGATACAGATTGATCTGATCACCGGATTTTTGGGATCCGGAAAGACGACATTTATTAAAAAATATGCGGTCTATTTTCTGAAGCAGGGAAAGAAACTGGGAATCCTGGAAAATGATTTTGGAGCCGTCAATGTAGACATGATGCTTTTGCAGGATGTCATGAGTGATTCGTGTGACGTGGATATGATCGCGGGGGCATGTGACAAAGACTGCCATCGGCGCAGAATGAAGACAAAGCTGATCGCGATGGGGATGCTCGGATATGACAGAGTATTGATCGAGCCCTCCGGGATTTTTGATGTCGATGAATTCTTTGATATTTTACATGAAGACCCGCTCGAACGATGGTATGAGATTGGTAATGTGATCGCTATTGTGGATGCTTCCATGCCGACAGAAATGTCGAAAGAAGCGGAGTATCTTTTTGCCACACAGATTTCATGCGCAGGACAGATCGTTTTCAGCAAATGCCAGGAAACGACGACAGAACGTATCGAGCAGACGATACAGCAGATGAACGCGGTGATGGAACAATTTGGCTGTAAACGGCGGTTTCAGAAAGGTGACATTCTGCTAAAAGACTGGGAAGATTTGGAAGACAAAGACTTCTTGAAAATTGTATCCGGTGGCTATACGACAGACCGTTTTGCAAAATTGTGGTTCGAAAACGAAGACGCATTTTCGACGCTGTATTTTATGGAGCCGACGGTTTCTTCCGATAAGGTTTCGGAGATTACGGATCGCATTATGAACAATCCGGCTTGCGGAAAGGTAATCCGTATGAAAGGCTTTTTTAAGACCCCGGAGGGGAGCTGGATCGAGTTAAATGCGACGACGGAAAGCAAGAAAATAGAGCCGATCAAAGAGGGCCAGGAAGTGGTTATCGTGATCGGAGAACAGTTAGTAGAAGAAGAGATACGAAAGTATTTGTATGAGGAGCCTGCCCGGTAAAGAGCAGGCTTATTTATTTCATGCCGCGGATCGCATACATTGGAATAGCGAAGAGAAAAATGCCGCCGATCATATTTCCCACGGTGACAAAGAACATATGATGCAATAATGTGAGCAGGGAGATGTTGTCAAGCAGAAGGTAGCCAATGGTAAATGTTGACATATTGGCGATGCAGTGTTCAAAACCGCAGATCACAAAGGTGGTGATGATGCCGGCGATCACAAGAATTTTGCCGCTTTCGGATTTCATCCGGGTACCGGTCCACACCGCAAGGCAGACCAGAAAATTACATAAGATGCCACGCAGTATCAGTTCGGTAGGGCTGATACTTATTTTGTCCATAAAGAAACTTTTGTAAAATTCTGTTAAAATTTGGCGCGAGGCACCACTGGCGACAAAAAGCAAAGACAGTCCCGCTGCGCCGATGAAGTTCCCGATATAGTTAAAGATCCAGATGCGAAGGACATCTCGCAACTGGCATTGTTCCAGTAAATAGCCAAATGTCATGGTCATGGTATTGCCGGTAAAAAGTTCGCCGCCCTGAAAGACAACCAAAATGATCGCGATGGAAAATACGACAGAGCCGATCATTTTTCCGACGGCAGGAGAAGTGGCTAAAAACGTAGCATTTACAACTTGTGACAGCATGGTTGCGATTACGATAAACACACCTGCCTGTATGCTGCGTAATCCGTATTTGACAGGCGATTTGCGGCAGACCTCTGTTTTCTCGCCGGCAGCAATGCCTAATTTTGCAATTTCTTCGATATACATAATTGCCTCCCTGATTGTGTTGATACCTTTATTATAGGTTTTCCACTTGTCGGATTTCAATCCCTTTTTGCCGATTAAAATGATACTCTTTCTCAATTAAATTATGCTTTTCATGGGGCAAAATATGTGCTAGAATGAAAGGCGGAAAGGTTGGTTTTTACTATGAAAAAAGAAGAAAAAACAAATGTAATGCGTGTGTTAGACGCGAAGAAAATTTCTTATCAAAGTCATAATTATGTGGATTCCGGCGCAATTAGCGGAACAGAGGTTGCAAAAGCGCTGGGACAGAATCCGGATGCGGTATTTAAAACATTGGTTACCGTAAGTAAATCGAAAAAATATTATGTATTTCTCGTGCCGGTCGAAAAAGAACTGGATCTGAAAAAGGCGGCAGCCTGCGCCGGTGAGAAAAAGATAGAGATGCTGAAAGCAAAAGAACTGCTTGGACTTACCGGATATATTCACGGGGGATGTTCGCCGATCGGCATGAAAAAGTTTTTCCCTACGTTTATCGATAAAAGTGCAGCAGAGCAGGAAACAATCTGTTTCAGCGGCGGAAAGATCGGATTTCAGGTGCAGCTCAGGTTAGAGGATCTGAAAAAAGTGATCCGGTTTGAACTGGCGGATATTGTGGAGGAATAAACAATAAGTTATAATCCCTATTTCCCCGGCATAAGTTAGTAAAAAACGCCGGGGTTTTATTATGGAACCAAATTCAATAGAAATAGAAAAAGAAAAACTCATCTTATTTACCAAAGTGGGGGCAATCGTTCTGACTTCACTGCTTCTTCTGGCTACCAGCATCCATTTTTATCCGCAGACAGTGGCGACACTGAATACGAAACTCGGGCAGGGAATCGCGGCAAAAGAACTGCCGATCTATTGTGTGGATAAGGGGGAGGAAAAGAAGATCGCGCTTAGTTTTGATGCCGCTTGGGGAAATGAAGATACTGCTAAGATTTTAGAGATTTTAAAGAAAAACAATGTGCGTGTTACCTTTTTTATGACGGGAGGCTGGGTTGAAAAATATCCGGATGATGTAAAGGCGATTGCAGCTGCGGGACATGATCTGGGAAATCACAGCGAAAATCACAAACAGATGTCTCAGCTGTCAGCGGAGCAGTGTAAGGAAGAATTGTTGAAACCGCATGAAAAAGTAAAGGCATTGACGGGAAAAGAGATGATTCTTTTCCGGCCGCCGTATGGGGATTACAATGACAATCTGATCCGGGTATGCAAAGAGATCAATTATTATCCGATTCAGTGGGACGTAGATTCTTTGGACTGGAAGGATTACGATGCCGATACGATTGTGCGCCGGGTGACGGAACACAAACATTTGGGAAATGGTTCCATTATTTTGTGCCACAATGGCGCGAAACATACGGCGGAGGCATTGGATACGATGATTAAGACGTTGAAAGAGAAAGGATACGAGCTTGTGCCGATTTCAGAATTGATCATGAAAGACAATTACGAGATCGATACGGAGGGCAGACAGCATAAGGCCAGATGAATTTAGGCTTGTATTTTTATGCCAATTTATGGTATGATAAAGATAAGTACATAAGGTGAGGTGACTAACATGATTAACAGAATCCATTTGGAAATGATTAAATTGTATCGCGGGGATCCCAAGAGAATCCAGCATTTTTGTAAAGTACACAGTTATGCGAAATTGATCGCGGAAACCGAAAGAGTCGATGAAGGAGATGTCTTTGTTATCGAAATTGCGGCGTTGACGCATGATATCGGCATTCATCTGTGTGAGGAAAAATATGGCGACTGCAATGGAAAATTACAGGAGCAGGAAGGACCGGCTCTTGCAGAAGAATTATTAACGAAAATTGAAATTACCAAAGGCGTGATCCGCCGGGTGAAATATCTGATCGCACACCATCATACCTACGAAAACATTGATGGAATCGATTACCAGATTCTTGTCGAGGCAGATTTTCTTGTAAATTTCCTGGAGGACAATGTGCCAAAAGAAAATATAAGAAAAGTTTACGAAACGATATTCAAGACCGAGACGGGAAAGCAAATGTGTGAAGAAATGTTTTTGCAATAAAAAGGATGACTGTCATATTGAAAACAATGTGGCAGTCATTGTTTTATGTGCCGGATAAAAGGATAGAGAATCGAGAGCAAAAAATGAAACATACAAGAGAATTGACACAAGGAAATATTTTAATCGGGCTGTGGGCCTTTGCCGTGCCGTTGATGCTTGGCAATGTGATGCAGCAGTTATACAATCTGGTCGATACGTGGGTGGTCGGCAAATATATCGGGGAGCAGGCGCTTGCGGCAGTGGGAGCTTCTTATACGCTGATGACATTTTTGACGTCGGTGATCCTAGGACTCTGTCTGGGCGCGGGAGCCTTTTTTTCGATGGCATACGGAAAAAAAGACTGGGATGTCTTTCGAAATGGTTTGGTCATGTCGTTTACGGCAATCGGTGGGCTGGCGTTCATTGTGATGGCAGCCATATATTTATTACTGAACTCTATTATACAGTGGCTTCAGGTGCCACAGGAAACGTTTGCGGATATGCGGACTTATCTGGTTTATGTGATGGCAGGCTTTTTTGCGACATTCTTATATAATTATTATGCCAATGTACTGCGGAGTGTAGGAAATTCCGTGATCCCTCTCGTGTTTTTGGCGGTTTCCGTCGTGCTGAATATCGGACTCGATCTTTTGTTTGTCATTCCGCTTCGGGCGGGCATTGCCGGGGCTGCGGTGGCGACGGTTATTTCACAGTACATATCCGGGATCGGAATTGGCTTGTATTTTATCAAAATGTATCCGGAATACCGGCCGCAGAGAAAAGATGTCCGATGGAATGGAAAGAATTTAAAACAGATTATGTCATTGTCCGGGTTTACGTGTTTGCAGCAGTCGGTAATGAATTTTGGAATTTTGATGATCCAGGGACTGGTAAACAGTTTTGGCGCGGTTATTATGGCGGCATTTGCGGTAGCGGTAAAAATAGACACGATCGCCTATATGCCGGTGCAGGATTTTGGAAATGCGTTTTCGGTATTTGCCGCACAGAATTTTGGCGCCGGAAAGAGAGAGCGGATCCGCGAAGGGGTAAAATATGCGGTACTCAGTGTGGTCGTTTTCTGCGTGATCGTAAGTTCGCTGGTTGTTTTCTTTTCACATTCCTTGATGAATTTATTTGTGGATGCCGGAAGTGCCGTATCCGAAGCGGGGGCCTGGTATCTTCAGATCGAAGGAGCCTTTTATGTGGGGATTGGAATATTGTTCCTGCTTTACGGATATTTCCGCGCAGTCAATAAACCGGTGGTATCTGTTATCTTAACGGTGATTTCTTTGGGAACAAGAGTAGCACTGGCGTATGGATTGACGAAGATCGCCGGTGTAGGAGTGACGGGAATTTGGATTTCGATTCCGATTGGATGGTTTTTAGCAGATTTCGCCGGTATTATTTTTTACCGGCGAAACCAGTATTGACGTAACTATTATTGGATCCTGAATAGTTACGTGTTAACGTACAATTTTTCGAATCTGAGGTACGATCTGTGCTGCGATTACGGCTTTTACCACATCCAAAACAATAAATGGCAGGAATCCGGCTACAAGAGCAGGAACCAGAGCGATATCGCTTACGACCATCATCCAGATACTGCCAAACAGATCGACAAAAGCGGCAGAAAGAATGGCAATGATCGTATAAAGAACACGGTTGTATTTGCGTGTGCAAATCAGAGGAACCAGCGCGGCTACGATAAGAAATGAAATACTGTAACCGCCCCATGGTCCTAACACGTAACCGATACCGGAAGCTCCACCGATAAGAACCGGAAGTCCCAAAAGTCCGAGCAAAAACCAGATCAAATTGATCAAAAAAGATTCACGGATGGAAAATACCAAAGCGACAAGCATTACGATAAAATTCAATGCCGTAATGTGGGAGCCGTTTGGCAATGGGATACTGATGTAAGCAGATACGCACAATACCGCTGCCATCAAAGCGATTGTCACAAGAGACTGCGCGGAATGTGCAGATTTTACGGTTGTCTGAGATGTTTGCGTTTGTTCGTTCATAATGTCCTCCAAAAAGTTATTTTCTTGCTCCATTATAACGAGGACAAAATGAAATGTCAACCTGTTTTTGAGAAAAGGTTGACATTAACGGGAGTTCTTATTATACTGATAATGTAACTATTCAGGACTCCCACCGCCCTCATTCGCATTTTCGAACACTTCGTGTTCTTTCCCGCCTTTGACAAGGCTAAAAATGCTCATAAGGGGGTGGGAGCCCTATTAGAACCACTGTGCAGAAAACAATGTTTCTTACGTGCAAGCACGACAATCCATTGTTTTTGCACAGTGGTCCTGAATAGTTACCTGGTAATAAATATCAATGTTTTCAGGAGGAAATGTCATGGACAATAAGATTGAGATGTATAAGGAAATGGTGTTAAAAGGAGAAAAGTTGGAAAAAGAACAGGCGATGGAACTGCTGACTGTGGATCTGGATGAATTATGCAAGGCGGCAGACGAGATCCGAAAAGCCTTTTGTGATAATAAATTTGATATGTGTACGATCATCAATGGAAAGAGCGGAAGATGTTCGGAAAATTGTAAATATTGTGCGCAGGCGGCTTGCCATAAGACCGAAGTGGAAAATTATCCACTGCTTTCTACGGAAGAAATTTTGGAAGATGCGAAGAAGATAGAAAGCCAGGGTGTGCGGAGATATTCGATCGTAACATCCGGAAAACGGCTGAATGCAGCAGAAGTAGACCAGATGTGTGAGTGTATCAAAAAACTCCGAGAAGAGACGAACCTTCACGTATGCGGTTCCTTTGGTCTTCTTGACAAGGATGCCTTTGGCAAATTAAAAGAAGCCGGTCTGACAAGAGTGCATAACAATTTAGAGACGTCAAGAAGACATTTCTCGGATGTCTGTACGACGCATACGTTTGATGACAAGATCGCTGCAATCACAGCCGCCAAAGAAGCAGGATTGGAAGTGTGCAGTGGTGGAATTATGGGAATCGGAGAGACGATGGAAGATCGTATCGATATGGCATTGGAAGTTCGCAGACTTGGGGTGCATTCGGTTCCGGTCAATATGCTCAATGCGATCCCGGGAACGCCATATGAAAACGAACCACGTCTGACAACCGATGAGATGCGCCGGATTGTGGCTGTTTACCGTTTCCTTCTCCCGGATGCCTTTATCCGTCTTGCCGGTGGAAGAGGATTGATGGAAGACAAAGGCCGTGGCTGTATGGAATCCGGTGCCAATGCGGCAATTTCCGGGGATATGCTTACGACATCGGGAATCACGGTAAAGACCGATTTTGAACTTTTAGGAGAACTTGGTTATGAAATTGTCGATTGACAAAGAACTTGACTGGTTTCGATACCTGGCAGGAGGATTTTCTGCTTTTTCGGGGTATGACGGTTATGAGATCGCCCAGGTGGAATTGGTGCAGGGCATCGAGAAAGAGCTGCCTGTCCGCAAAGAAAAAAGGCGGGACCGTTATGCTGCGCTGATACTGTCAAAAAATGAAAAGCGAATGACGATGAAACTGATCCGGCCGAAGGAAAACGCGAAGCTGATTTCAGAATCCCGGATGGAAGACTCCCGAATTCAAGTAGAAGGTGCCGAAAAGTGCAGTTGGTCTGCGGCTGATATTCAAAACTTTACGGAGGCAGTCGGCGATACCAATTCCATCCATCAAGGAGAACAGGCAATCGTACCGGGACTTTTGATGCTGGAGACGATGCTTTTGGAATGCGAGAAACAGGAAATGCGGTGGAAGAAGATCAAAATGCGGTTTTATAAGCCTGTGTTTGCATCACAGCCGGTTTGGACGACCCGGGAAGATAGGGAAATTACGGCCCGGACAAAGGAGGAAGACGTATGCTGGAAAATGTGGTTGTCGTAGGCGGATATCGCACGTATATCGGCAAGGAAAACGGAATCTACCGGCATATTCCGGCAGAAAAACTTGGTGGACATATTTTACATAAATTGTCAGAAGATTACGAAAAGCCGGATCTCGTACTCGCAGGAAATGCGGTGGGAGCCGGGGGAAACATCGGAAGACTGATGGCGTTAGAAGCCGGGATACCGGAAGAGGTTCCGGCGTTTACGATCGACAGCCAGTGTTCGTCCGGAATGGAAGCGATTGTTACGGCAGCTGCAAAGATTGGGAGCGGTCAGCAGCAGGTGGTCTTTGCCGGCGGAGCGGAAAGTTCCTCGACGGCACCAAGACGCATGGTTTCGGAAAATCACCCCGAATACAAAGGCGACGAAATCTATACGGCAGCAAAATTCTCGCCCGGCGAATGGCGGCAGGATGCGATGCTCTGGGGAGCGGAAAAGACAGCAAAGATGTCTGATGTTTCCAGAGAAACATTGGATGCCTGGGCACTGCGCAGCCATGAACTGGCGGCCAAAGCCAGAGACGAAAAAGTGTTTGATGACATTATTTTTCCAGTCGAAATGAAAAAGGAATGTGATCAGGGAATCCGGCAAACTCTGTCAAAGGCATTTCTGGAAAAAATTCCCACGCTTTATGAAAAGGGAGTAACGACAGCGGCAAATGCCTGTGGTACGCAGGATGGGGCGGCTTTTGTCGTGCTGTGTGCGGAATCCTATGCAAAAAAGAAGGGATGGAAACCATGGCTTCGTTATGTGGATATGGTGGAAGTGGCAGGAAATCCCGAGATGCCGCCATTGCTCGTAAACAAAGCATTGGAGAAGCTGTTTGAAAAGACTGGGAGAAAGCCGGAAGAGATCGCTGCTTACGAGTGCAATGAGGCATTTGCGGTGATCGATGAATTATTTGCCAAAAAATATCCGGCGTGTGTACCGGTTTACAATGCCTGCGGAGGGGCATTGGCATATGGACATCCTTATGGGGCGACAGGGGGCATCCTTACGCTGCATCTGGCAAAGCGCCTGCAGCAATGCGCGGAAGATAACGCGTATGGAGTGAGTGCGATCGCGGCGGCAGGTGGACAGGGGATTGCCATTTTATGGAAGAAAGTGTGTAAAGAATGAAAAATTTTTATGAGATGATATGCGGGCAGGAGGCGGACCGGCTCGCTCTGGTAGAGGAAGGAAAAGAATATACCTATGGAGAACTGGCAAAGTTGTCGCAGGAGAAAGGAAATCAGCTGAGACAGGAAAATTCAGATAAAAAAGTGATTTTCTTTCGTGAAAAACGGATTTTGAATCAGCTCATTTCCTTTTTTGGCTGTCAGGCGGTGGGAAAGATTCCGCTTCTTGTGCCGGAGGATGCGAAACAATTGCCGGAGATCGGAGAAGTGCCGGAAAAGGCCTGTATGGCAGTGATGACTTCGGGAAGTACGGGGGTGCCGAAAGTGCTTTATCGACAGTACGAGAGCTGGGCGGATTTTTTCCCGGTTCAAAATGAGATCTTTGGTGTGACTCCGGGAAGCCGGATGTTTGCGCAGGGAAGTCTCGCGTTCACCGGCAATCTGAATCTTTATATGGCACAGTTTTCCATCGGTGCAGCCGTGGTCGCTGCTAATGTATTTGATCCCCGCAGATGGGCGGAATGGATCGAAGCATATAAGACGGATGTTGTATATCTGATCCCTCGCAAACTCCTGTTTCTTCCACAGTGCATCAAGAAGCCGGTTACGACAGTGCGGCATATTCTTGCCGGATCCCAGAGTATGGGAAGCGAAGAGGCAGAAAAACTACGCCGTTGTTTTCCGAATGCCGGTATCGTCCTTTATTATGGGGCCAGCGAACTCAATTACATTACGTATCTCCGGCAGGAGCAGATGACACAGGAGAAAAACTGCGTGGGGAAACCGTTCCCGGGCGTGCAGGTGTCGGTTGAAGACGGTGAGATCTTTGTTACGACACCTTATCATGTGGAGGGCGTCTTGTGTCCGTTCAGCCTGAAAGATCTTGGCCATATGGATGCGGCAGGAAATCTGTATTTCGATGGAAGAAAAGACGACATCGTCAGCATACGGGGGCGCAAAGTATCGCTTCTTAAGATCGAGGGAGCCTTGGAGGACATTCCGTTTATCGAGGAGGCGATCGCTGCGGTCGCGGAAAAAGAGGGCGAAAAACGGGTGGCAGCCTGGGTGACACTGTGTGGCAGTGAGGTGCCGGCAGAATGTGAGAAACAAATCTATGCGCATTTGAAACAAACCCTTGCCAATTATGAACTGCCGGCGTATTGTCAGGTGGTAGACAGCCTTCCGCACACAGAGAGCGGAAAAAAAGACAGGAAAATGATAAAAAATATCAATAACGAAAAAACGATGCAAAACTGCAACGTTATCAAAAAGTCATAAAACGATAAAAAACACGGACATCGTTATTGATAACAAAAAAGATATTTAGAAAAAAAGACAGTTTGTTGCGATATTGCAACAAAAAATAACGCTTGCGTAACCAAAAACACGTTGCTATAATGAACGCGGATAAAGGAAAGAGTTACCAAGTGTTATTTTTTTTATCCACAAGTTAGCAGGCACTAATTTAAGATAGTGTGGCAAAACAAAAAGATACGAAGGAGCGAAATGATGATGAAAAGATGGTTTGCTTTGTTTTGCAGTTTAATGCTGGTCGTATCCCTGTTTTTTGGTTCTGCGGGAACGATGGCACAGCCAAAAACAGTTCCGGAAGAGGCAGAATGCCTGAACACGCCGGAAGAGATGGCGATGGTTTTAGCGCAAAAAGGAGCATCAGCGAAAGTAAAAAGCACAAAGGACAAAAAAGCGAGCGAGGAGGCAATTCGTAAGCGAGTCATTGTGAAGACAAGCGAGACGATTACCGATACTCATGGAGCTGCGGATGTATATTATTATGCACCGGGCGGCTACCAGATCTTATTTTATAACACGGTAGAAGAGGCGGATCAGGCATGTACCGCATTGAAAAAGGAATATAACGGAACCTTGGTTTTCCAGGATATTCCGGTCACGATGAAAGACGATGAAAGTAGTGAAGAGGAACCGGCAGCTTATGACGGCATCCATCAAATGGGAATGGATCAGTTGAAAGAAGACGCGAAAGCCTGGGAAAGCGATGCCGAAGTTGCTGTTATTGACAGCGGAATTGACACCGATCATCCATGGTTTACGAACCGTCTGGACCGCGAAAACAGTATCAACTTTGCAGCAGACATACAGGATCCGGATGCCTATAACGATACGACACAGGGACATGGAACGCATGTGGCAGGAATTATCACACAGGCAACGCCGGAGCAGGTGAAAGTAATGGCAATCCGTGTATTTGACCTGACGGGATCCGCGTCCTATGCAACGATCACATTGGCAGTCGATTATGCGGTAGAACAGAAAGCAGACGTCATCAATATGAGTCTTGGTTTCGAAATCGCGAGCGGTTATGAAAGCGAAGACACGGAATTGATGGACGAGGCATTTGAGAGAGCGCTGGCGGCAGGAACCACCGTTTGTGTGGCATCCGGAAATGAATTTACGGATACGTCGAAAAGTTATCCGGCAAGCAGCCGTTGGACGATCGCCGTCGGCTCTTTGGAAGAAGATAAAGACAAAAAAGAATATATCCGATCGGATTTTTCCAATAACGGACCACTTCTTGACTTTGTAGCTCCGGGACGAAACATTTACAGTGCCTGGATCGGAGAGGGAGAAGCGACGATGATCGCCAGCGGAACTTCGATGGCGACTCCGCATCTGGCAGCGGCGGCCGCTTATGTAAAATTAAAACACCCTTCGTATGACCAGAGGGAAGTGTACGCAGAATTTAGAGATTGCGCGGTGGACCTGGGAGAACCGGGAAAAGATAATGAATTTGGTTATGGATATGTGGATATGAGCGGATATGCACAGAAGGAATCCGACACAGCGAAGAAATATCAAGCAATTACCGCGGATGCGCAGATCAATAAGACAATGAATGATATGGATAGACCATTTGCGATTGAGGCAAAACTCACAAGAGGAGATGGCACATTGAGTTACCGTTCTACCAATGAGAAAGTAGCCAAAGTCGAAAACGGAATGGTAAGTGTTACCGGAGTAGGCAGCTGCGACATCATTGTGACGGCATCGGAGACAGCAGATTATTTGGAAACAGAGCAGGCTGTGCGGATCCGGGTGACAAAAGGACAGCAGACGATCGTGGTGCCGGTACAGGAATATGTCCACAACGTATCGGACAAACATTTTCAGGTGACAGCATCGATCGAGAAACCGGGAGATGGAAAACTGGTCTTTCTGGCAAATGAAAATGACGTAGTAGAAGTAAGAGAAGATGGATATGTTACCATTCTCGGACCGGGAACGACACAGATTTATGCGGTAGCCAAAGCAACCGATAATTTTGTGCGCCAGGTAAGTGATGCAATCACCATTCGGATTGAGAAAGATCCGGAAGTAGTGCCTACCGAGCAGCCAAAACCGACGGAAACGCCGGCGGCATCACCGGAACCGACACCGGCAAATGGGGCAGCGGTGACACCGGCGGAAAACACACCGGTACCGGTCAGCACCCAGACGAGTGTACAGAAGAAAGTGAACATAGAGAAAACAAAAATCCAAAAGGTAAAATATGGAAAAAACAAGGCGTCAGTCATTTGGAAAAAGGTGAAACAGGCAGATGGATATGAGATTCGCTATGCGGTGAAAAAAACGATGAAAAATGCCAAAGTCAGAACGACGAAAAAGAATTCTCTGTCGATTGCCTGCAAAAAAGGAAAAAAATACTACGTTCAAGTACGTGCGTATCGAATCCATGAGGACGGAACGAAGCATTTTGCAAAATGGAGCAGCAAAAAAGTGATAAAGGAGAGAAAAGCAAAATGAGAAAAAGATGGTTATCGGTCACAGCAGGATTATGTGCCTGTTCGCTGATCCTGGCAGCAGCACCGGTGTGTTCGGAGCCTGTTCAGGCAGCCGTTGTACAGAACAAACAGCAGGCGGCGGTAAAAGCCATAGAAAATCCCGTAGAGGATGGAGAATATACACTGACCTTTACGGCGAAGAAAGAAAACAGCGACGAGGAGTCGATGATTGGCGGATATTTTGATCCGAAAATGAAACTGACGGTAAAAGACGGAAAAATGCAGCTCACGGTGTTAAATACCGCATTGGCAGACTTCCTTGTTGACTTTACGGTCGGAGATGGATCCTCGTATGCAGACACAGAGAAAACCGGTTACGGAGAACCGACATCGGCAGGAAAATACAGCATGTATGAGTACACGATGGCAATCGGAGATCCGGATCAGATCGTATCCGCAGCAGCGCTGGTAACGGCGATGGGCGGTCAGATCAGTGATAAAGGAAATTATGATGTTTATATCAAAGCAGACTTTACTTTCACATCGATTGAAAAGGGTTGGAACGGGTATGATACCAAGACGGAAGAAGAACCGGTCGATGGAAAGAAGGCATTGAACGATGCGCTGATTGATTATGGCCTTGACAAAGATAGCGATGGGACCGTAACGAAAGAAGAGGTAGCTCAGTATGGTGGAGGTAAACTGGATCTGAGTAATTGTAAATTGTCAGATATTGAACTCCTTCAGTATCTGCCTGACAATGTGACGGAGATAAATTTATGCGATAATAATATTACGACACTTCCGGAACATTTATTGGACAATCTGACAAAACTGGAAAATTTTTACATAGAAAACAATCAGGTTGTGGATATTCCGAAAGGGTTCTTTAAAAACAATGCAAAACTCGATTGGATTACGTTTGCCGGAAATAATCTGATTTCCTTGGAAGAAGGCGATTTTACCGGACTCGATAATCTTACGATTCTGGATCTTGAAAGAAATTCAATTACGAAGGTAGAGGAAAAGGCATTGGAAGGAATGCCAAAATTACAGCAGTTATCCTTTGCTTCCAATAATCTGAGTGAACTGCCGGACGGATGCCTGAAACCGGTAGGAGGATCCGTTACTTCCTTGTATTTGTATGAGAATAATTTCCAGTCTCTTCCAAAAACTGTAAGCGATTGCACAGCAGTGGCAGAATTTTCTGCGTCTGATAATGAACTGACAGATATTTCTGCAGTGGATTTTTCAAAATTACCAAATCTGCAGGAACTGGATCTTATGAACAACTTTATTCGTGAGATTCCGGACAAAGCCTTTGCTTCTAATACCAAATTGGCAGGAGTGGATCTGTATAATAACCAATTGACTTCAATGTCGCCGGATACCTTGCCGACGGGGGTTACACTCCGCAAATTGGATATCCGCCTGAATAATATCAATGTGGTAGACAAAAAGTTGATTTCTAAAACGCAGTCATTTAACAAATTTTATCCGCAGAAGTCGGCGTTGGAACTTCGTGTCTCCGATGGAAGTGAAAAAGGAATTGGCTGGACGCAGCAGCTTAGTATTTTGGATCTGTTGTTCTGGTACGAGGAGACAAATGATGCCAAAGTAAAGGAGATCGAATCCATGGATGAGTACCAGGAATTTTTGAAAGAAAATGAATGGCAAAATCGCGATATTGTAGATATTCTCAATGGATTCGGCTATGACTGGGATATCGTGGTAAAAGTGCAGAAAAAGCAGGAAAATGGACAGTTTACAACCGTTCATGAGGAAACGATATCGGACAAAGCCGATGTTCTGAAAAGTGAGTATCTGACACAGGAACCTGGTGTATACCGCATTGTTAAAGAAATGTATTCGACAACCAGTGGAATAAAAACGTATCGTTTTACCGCCGTCTCTAATGAATGTGAAAAGAAGGCAGCAGTGCCGGTACCGAGCCAGACCCCGGAAACAACACCATCTCCGGCACCTTCTCATACACCACCGGCTGTGGCTTCCCCTTCCCAGACACCGGAAAACGTAAAACAGGTATCTCAGGGAACCAAAGAAACTAAGGCAAAAGTGGCAAAAGTGACAGCCGTAAAGGCGAAGGTGAAAAACAAAAAAGTCCGTTTATCCTGGAAGAAGCAGAAGAAGGCAGATGGCTATGAGATTCACGTTTCCAAACAGAAAAAGGGCGCTTATAAGGCAGCCAAAAAAACAGTGAATAACCGTGCAGTCTTTGGAAAATGGAAAGCGGGAAAAGTATATTATATCAAAGTCCGTGCCTATCGTTTGTCGCAGGGCAAAAAGGTATATGGAGCATTTTCAAAAGTAAAGACGGTTAAAATAAAGAAAAAATAATTGGAGGATACTACAATGAAAAATCAAAAAATGATTCGACGTATGGGCGCACTTCTTTTGAGTGCCGTACTGCTTGTTCCACAAACCAGCGTAGGAACGTATGCGGCAGTGCAGAGCAAAAAGACAGAAGCATCCGTAAAGACCCTGAAAACAGGACCACAGGTAACCAAGATAGTGGCGGAACCAAACTGGGCAGGTGTGTTGGATGGAATTTGTTTTCCGGAGATAGAGCATTATTCAGATTATGAAAATGCAGTTACTTCTCTTAGCGTAAATGGAAAAGAATATGTAAAAGACTGGAACGCAGAAGACTCTTCCATCGTCTATGAATTTGGTTATTTAGATGGCTTAAAAGTGTATCTTGGTGCATTTGTTGATGGAGTCAATACGATAGAAATCACAGCAGAAGGATATGCCAAAAAGACGATTCACGTTTTAAAAAGCGGGGATACCTATACATTTGTAGATCAGAGCGATGAAAGTGGAAATGCAGGATCGGAGACACCGGACGTGGAAACTTCTGTAGCAGAGAGTCCAAAGCCATCTGCTACGCCGGGAACCGTAGAGACACCGGGGATTGAAAATCCGACAGAAGATGGAGAATATACCGTGTCCTTTCAGGCTTACAAAGAAGGATCGGAAGAAGAATCCATGCTTGGCGGCTTCTTTGCACCACGAGTAAAATTGACAGTAAAAGATGGTGCGATGAAATTGTCCATGCTCAATAATTTATATGCAAGCGCAATGCTTGATTTCAGTATTTCGTCAGATGGAACATTTGCAGAGGCTACAAAGACAGCAAATGGAGACGCAGCAAACGAATACACGATGGACATTAGCAACCTTGCCGGCAAACATCAGGCAGCAGCCTTGGTTACCATGATGGGCGGCAGCGAAAAAGATAAAGGCGATTACAGCAAATATACGAAGGCAGATCTTGTATTTACTTCGATTGAAAAAGGCTGGAAAGGCTATGTAAAAACCGGAAAAGAAGCATTGGTGGATGCGTTGATCGAACGCGGATATGATACCGACGAAGACGGAACGATCAGTGTGGAAGAGATTCAGAATATTTCCGAAGAATTGAATCTGTCCAACTGTGGTTTGACCGATATCAGTATGTTGAAAGATCTGACGGACAAAGTTACAAGCATTGATCTGTCCGAAAACAATCTGGTTGAAATTCCGGAAGGATTTTTTGACAATATGACAAATCTGCAGTATGTATATTTGAATACAAACAAGTTGATCTCACTGCCAAAAGATCTGTTTAAAAACAATAAGCATATCGAGTGGATCAATCTTCGTGCCAATAACCTGACTTCCGTATCTAAGGATGATTTTTCAGGCCTTGCCGAGTTGAAATATCTCGAACTCGACAACAATGACATTATTACGATAGAAAAAGGTGCATTGGATGGAGATACCGGTTTACAGCAGATCGGACTTTCCGGAAATATGCTTCGCGCACTTCCGGATGGTTTGTTTGCCGATAAGAAAGCATTGGATTTTATAAACATTGCAGACAACCAGTTTGAGACATTGCCGGAATGCATCAATGATGCCAAGGCACTTCGCAAATTGATCGCTTATAATAACCTGCTTACCGATATTACGACAGTGGATTATTCAAAAATGGAAAATTTGTCGGAAGTTAACTTTATGAAAAACTACATAGAAAATGTACCGGCTGGAACATTTGCAAACAATAAAAAGATGCTTTCTATTGATTTTCATGATAACCAGTTAACAAATGTATCCGGAGATGCTTTTCCGGACAATCTGGATAACGGAAGAGACGACAGAAAATTACAGAAATTGGATATTACACTGAATAATATCCGCGTGGTAGATCCGGCATTGATGAAAAAATGCGATGTCAGCATCAATAAATTTTACCCACAGAAAACGGCTCTTTCGATGAAACTGGAAAAGACAGGCGACAAAGAGCTTACCTTGCAGCAGGAACTCAGCATGCTGGATCTTGTATACTGGTACGATATGACGGCAAGCGATGAAAAACGAGAACTTGAAACCGTTGAAGATTACAAAACAATGCTGGAGCAGAATGGTCTGGCAGATAAGACGATCAATGAGATCATGTCAGAAAAATATGACTGGGAGATCGTTACAACACTGCAGAAGAAAAATGCAGATGGAAGCTGGAGCGATGTTTCAGAATCCGAAACCGGTAAAGTAGCTGAGGCTTTAAAAACTACATTTAAGTTGGAAGAATCCGGTATCTACCGCGTAGTAAAACAGGTCAGCACAACATTGAATGGAATGATGCAGTACCGCTTTACGGCATGTTCCGCAGAATGCAATACAGAAGCATCCAATCCGGCAGTTCCTACAGAGACACCGGCAGCTTCTGCGGCACCATCTACGACACCGGCTGTATCACCGGAGCCAACAAAAACACCAGCCGACAATTCCCAGCAGGTGACAGCACCACAGGAGACACCGAAGACGACAGCATCCAAAGCAAAAGCAGTGAAACTGGCAAAAGTAAAGAAATTGTCGATCACAAGAAAGAAAAAATCGGCAAAACTCAGCTGGAAATCTGTGAAAAAAGCAGATGGATACCAGGTATACCGCGCAACATCCAAAAAAGGAAAATACAAACTTGTGAAGAAAACAAAAGGAGTTTCCTTTACGGATAAAAAGGCAAAATCCGGAAAAACGTATTATTACAAAGTACGTGCTTACAAAAAGACAGAAGCCGGAACGGTATATAGTGCATTTTCAGCAGTAAAAAAAGCAAAAGGAAAGAAATGAGAACTTTATGACAGATGAATCTTTGGTATTAAAATTACAAGTATTGATGGCGTTACATTCGCCGGAAGAAAAGGAACGCACCGTTTCTTATATCGCAAAGAGTCTGGCATTAAAACCGTATCAGGTAAGCCGGATCATGACCGCGCTCGAATCGGAAGGACTTGCCGATAAAAGTGTGGACAGACATCCCCGGCTTACCCGGATGGGGGAGATGAAGGCGGAAGAGTATGAGGAAAAAATTTCCATCTGCATCACCCATCTTCTGTACGAAGGTGTCGAAGAGGAATATGCGAGACAGGATGCCATATATTGGGCAATGAATACAAGTGAACAGACGATGAAAGTGCTGAAAGACGCCAATGAGCGTTACCGCATAAAAAGAGGGCTGCGCGGCGAGAACAATTTCAGCGGCAACATTTTATGCAAGATCATGCACGAAGGCGACTACGACTGTACGTTTGTATTTTACCGCCTGGATCCCGAGGGAGGAAATATCCTTTCGATGGCAAATCAGGGATTTGAAAATCCGTGTAAGCTGATTGTCAGACAGGGAGAGGGAACCGTTCAGTTAAAGGCGGTTCCGATGGTGGCAAATTCAGGAATGGATGGCCATTCGATGACAGGCGAAGTGAGTTTATTTCAATACTTTGATGGACAAGGATTCAAACAGGCAAACCGGAAGGGAGATTATATCTCCTTTCCGGCCAATGCTTTGGAATTTGTAAATTGTGGAACGGGAGTTGGTCAATTTATGACCGGAACAGCAAAGATAAAAATGCAGTGTTCGGTAGGAAAAATGCATATGCCCGAATCCATTGCACTATTTTCAATTACGATATAGATGGAAGGAGAATACGATGAGAACGATTTTACATAATAACGTATTACGGAAAGCAATGACAGTAGTTACCGCAGCAGCCCTTATGTTTGGAGTGACAGGGGTGACGGTTCCGGAAGAAACGGTTCAGGCAGAAGAAACAAAGCAGGCCTTTGAAGATGGCACCTATAAAGTGCCGGGAGCGCTGTATAAAACAGACCAGAAGACAAAATCCATGGCAGACTCTGCGTTGGATCCGGTTGTGAAAATGGATGTAAAAGAAGGAAAGGTATCACTTACTTTGACATTTCATGGAATGACGATGGGAACGATAAAGGGATATCTGGGATCTCTCCAGTCTTTTGAAACCGGATATCAGAAAAATGTTTCCGGAAATCCGGAAGGAACCGTGAAAGATGTAACGGTTTTACAGAGGCAGACGTATACGGATGGAAGTCTTGTTTCCGATGATTACGGAACCAATTATCCGGCGGTAGTAAGTTTTACACCAAATGCGGAGGCAATGACCGATGGATTTGTTCCGCTTCGTATCACCGTTCCGGTTATGAACTCGATTACACCGGGCGCAGGAACACAAAATGTATATTTGAAATTAGAACTTTCACAGGCAGTGAAAACAGCAGAAGCGGATCCGGATTTTGTAAATCCGGCAAACCGGGAAGAAAAAACACCGGCTCCGACACCGGCTGCACCGCAAGTCAGCACAACTCCGGAAACGGCGAAAGATACTGTGAAAAAAGTGACGAGTAAAGGGGCTACCTATCAGGTTTTAAAGGACAACAAAGCGACCCTCGTACAGGTAGACAAAAAGGTAAAAAAAATAACCATACCGGCAACGGTCAAAATACAGGGAAAAAATTATAAGGTGACAGAAATTGGAAGACAAGCGGCAAAAAACTGTAAAAAACTGACGCAGGTAACCGTAGGAAAGAATATTATAAAAATTGGGAAGAAAGCATTCCTGGGATGTTCGAAGTTAAAAACAATTCGTCTACCAAAAGGCATTTCCAAAAAGAATCAGAAAAGCCTCAAAAAACAGCTGAAACAGGCAGGAGCGAAAAAAGCAAAGATCAACGGTTAAAAAGGAGCAAAAAGTATGCGAATGAAGCAAAAGAGAAAAGGGGTCATACTGGGAATCGTGTTTTTACTGACACTTTTTGCGGTCAGTATACGACAGGAGAAGGATGCTAAAGCGGTTACCCAGCTGGACGACGGTGTCTATACCATCAGTGGAAAACTGTGGCATGCATCACAGGATCAGCCATCAATGGGAAATGCAGCATTGTCTCAGCCGATGAAAATCGTAAAAACAGGTGATAAGATGGTTCTTCGCATCACTCTGCAGCCGATTTCCAGCGGAGCCTGGAAAGGGTATCTGTATGGCTTTACCTATTATCCGGATGCCGTGGATGATAAAACGGTTCCTGAGGGGAAAAAGGCAGAGTCAGCCGAGGTTTTACAGTATTATGAAAATTATGATGCATTTAACCAGCCGGAAACCGGAAAAGATGAGACGGTAAGAGGAAAAAAATATCCACATACAATACAGATTCCCATCACACAGGACTGCAAACAGATCTGGACACGCATCTATGTGCCGGTTATGGAAAGCCTCAGCAAGGGAAGCGGGGAACAGTTTGCTAAATTGATCCTCGACTGGTCCACGCTGACAAAGACAGAGAAGGCAGTGGCTCAAAAGACGGCAGCGCCGACACAAAAAACGCATGCAACAAAAAAAACGAAGGAAGTAAAAAAACAGAAAAAGAATACAAAAAAAACGAAGCAGTCAGCAAAGAAAAATGTACAAAATGTGGAAGACGGTACCCATCGCATTTCCAATGAGATGAAAAAAGCAGATCAAAAGACAAAATCCACGTCAGATGAAGTAAAAATGAATTGTCAAATCGCTGTCAGCTATCGTCATCCGGTGACTGGAAAGATTGAAGATGCCGGAGGAGAGCAGGCATCGGCAACCGGTCAGGGAATGGCAGAAAGTGCCATTGACAAAAAAGCAAAGTGGGAAAAATCGGAAAATGGAAGCAGTCAGCTTACCTTGAAACTGCATTTGATGGATTATACCTCAGAGCATACTTTCTGGATTCAAAACCGGGGAGAGGTGACCTGGGAGAAGGTAACTGCGAAAACGATTGGACAGGGACAGGATGAAAACGGAACATTTTCGTATGTCACATTATCGGTTTCCTGTGAAGATCCCATCGTGAAAATTTCGATGTATGTAAAACCGATGGAGCGAAACGTAATCTTTTATGCTTCGTTAAAAAATGGACAAACACAGGAGGTCGAGACGGCTTCTATCGAGACACAGAGTGTAGCGGATTACACCGAAGGACTCCGGCTTTCGACACAAAAACAGGAAACTGCAGAAACGACAGAAACGCAGGAAAACCAAGAACAAAAGGATGCGATGACAATGTTACAATGGATGATCACGTTGATAATCGCAATGTGTGTTTCCGGATTGATACTGCTTGCAGCAGCGGCGGCACTCGTATATTATTTCCGGAGAAACTGGCGCAGATGGGGAGAGGAGATGGAAGACGATGACGAGTAAACGTCTTGTTCTTGTCTTAGCCATTTTGTGCATGATATTTCTCTGCGGCTGTGTGGACCAGCATCCACAGACTACCGGAGAAACGGCAGTAAGTTCCGGAGCAGTGTCAGCGGCAGAGTCACCGTCGCAGAAGGCAGAAAGTGAGAACGAAGCCGTTACGGCGGCACAGGCAAAAGTAAATGCCCTGGGAAGAACACCGCGGGTGATCGCCACTTCGCCGGCAACGGTGGAAATATGTAATAAACTGGATCTCGAACTGGTGGGTGTCAGCTCATCGAAAGTGACGAAGTTACCGGAAAAATACGCTAATACGGAAACCATAGGAAGTGCGATGAGTCCGGATATGGAAAAAATCTCTTCGTTGCAGCCGGACTGGATATTGAGCCCGGCTTCTCTTCAGAGTGACCTGCAAAAAAAGTATGAGACGATTGGCTGCGACTGGGCATTCGTCAATCTGCAGAGTGTGCAGGGAATGTACCGTTCCATCGAAGAACTTGGTACAATCTTTGGACGGAAAGAAAAAGCACAGAAGATGGTTCGGGAATTTGACGGCTTTCATCAGAAACTGGAAGAAAGAATTCAAGGGAAAACCAAACCCCGCGTGCTGATCTTGATGGGAATGCCGGGAAGCTATGTGATCGCGACCCCGCGTTCGTATGTAGGAAATCTTGTGGAACTGGCTGGTGGCAAAAATGTTTACGAAGACAGCGACAAGGATTTTATTAATGTCAATACAGAAGATATGAAAACGAAAGAACCGGATATTATTCTCCGCGCTGCCCACGCGATGCCGGAAGATGTCGTCCGAATGTTTGACAAGGAGTTTAAAAACAGCAGTATCTGGAAGCATTTTAAAGCGGTAGAAGACGGAAAAGTGTACGATCTGCCGTATGATCTTTTTGGCATGAGTGCTTCTTTTCAATACCCGGAAGCGGTAGAAATGCTGGAAAAACTTTTTTACGAGGAAAAGGAGAAAACAGGAAATGAGTAAGAAAATGCGGAAAGTGGTCTTATCCTATGCGGTTGTTTTGCTGCTTTTAGTGGGAATGTTTTTGGTCTCGGCACAGATGGGAAGTTTAAAACTGACACTTCATCAATTGTTCCGCGGGCTGTTTGTACAATACGATCCCAATGTGGCGACGGTGTATGATCTCCGCCTCCCCCGCATTTTGATCGCAATGCTTGCCGGGGCGGCCGTAGCAGTATCGGGTGTGCTTCTTCAGGCGGTATTGAAAAATCCGCTGGCAGATCCCGGAATCATCGGTGTTTCAAGCGGCGCCGGCTTGATGGCGGTCTGTGTCAGCGTCTTTTTGCCGTCCTGCTATTTCCTTACTCCGTTATTTGCCTGCGCCGGAGGAATGGCAGCGTTTCTTCTGGTCTACGTGTTTTCGTGGAAAGGCGGACTGAGTCCGCTCCGCATCATTCTGACGGGTGTGGCGATGGATGCCTTTTTCAGCAGTGCTGCCAAAGCTATAAATGCGTTGACCGGCGGAGAACGCCAGGGGGTTGCCTCCGTCGTAGAAGGGAACATAACACAGAAAACATGGGAGGATGTGCGGCTGCTCATTCCGTATGTGGCAGTAGGATTGATTCTCGCATTTCTTTCACGAAAATCCTGTAATTTACTGCAATTGGAAGACAAGACAGCAAGAGGACTGGGAATAAATGTAAATCGATCCCGTATCTGCATTTCGTTTATCGCGGTGATCTTAGCGAGTATTTCGACGGCAGTAGCCGGAAGCATCAGTTTCCTTGGCTTGATTGTTCCGCATATGGGACGGCTGTTAGTGGGAAGTGATCACAAGAAATTAATTCCTTTTTCTGCCATCCTGGGAGCCTTTATATTTCTCGCGGCAGATACCGTAGGAAGGACGATCGCAATGCCATATGAAGTCAAGGCATCGATCATTATGAGTATCTTTGGCGGTCCGTTTTTCATTATTTTGCTGCGAAAGAGCAAAAAGAATTAGGAGGCAGGAAAATGAGTGAGTATATGATGAAAGTAAAAGAATTGTCATTTTCCTATGGAAAAAAGAAAATTTTAAATAATATTTCGTTGGAAATACCGGAAGGAAAGATAACGACGATCTTAGGGGCGAATGGCTGTGGAAAATCCACCTTATTTTCGCTGATGACGAAAAATTTATATCCGGACCGGGGAAAGATTTTTTTCCAGAAAAAGAACATCGGAGGCATGCCTTTAAATGAGTTTGCGAAAAAAGCAGCGATCGTTCATCAGTATAACACGGCGGCAGACGATATGACCGTTCAGGAGCTGGTAGCGCTCGGAAGAACGCCGCATAGAAAGGCGTTTCATGACAGCCGGGAAGAAGATGAAAAATGGATTCATCAGGCACTCGAAGTGACCCATCTGCAAGAATTGAAAGACCGCGAGATCGGAAAATTGTCCGGCGGACAGAGACAGCGTGTATGGATCGCTATGGCGATCGCGCAGAATACCAAGATGCTGTTTTTAGACGAGCCAACGACGTATCTCGATATCCGGTATCAGCTTGAGATTTTAAGACTGGTAAAAACATTGAATCAGCAATATGGCATGACGATTGTAATGGTTCTCCATGAGATCAATCAGGCGATTCATTATTCGGATTATATTATTGGTCTGCAGGGGGGGAAAGTCGCTGTGTGCGGTGAGCCGGATGAGGTGATCACACCCGAGACATTGGAGTTGTTGTATGGTGTGAAACTAGACGTAATACAAGAGAAGAATCACAAATATGTGTTGACAGTATAGGAGGAACCGATGAGACAATCTGTAAAAATAATCTGGCTGTTCCTTGGGTTTTTATGCCTGGGGCTTGGAACGATAGGGATAATACTGCCGATATTGCCGACGGTTCCCTTTTATATGGCGACCGTTTTCTGCTTTGCAAAAAGTTCAAAGAGGCTTCATGACTGGTTTGTGGGAAGCCGCCTGTATCAAAAGCATCTGGCTGCGTTTGTGCAGAAACGGAGTATGACATTGCAGAGTAAACTTACTATATTAGGCAGTGTTACGGTGATTATGGTCATTGGATTTCTGTGTATGAAAAATGTGCCGATTGGAAGAATTTGTCTGTTGCTTGTCTGGATCTGCCACGTGTGGTATTTTATGTTCCGAGTTGCGACGGAAAAGGAGGAAAAAAACGTATGATAAAGGTAAGATTGATCCGGCTTTTGTCAAAGTCAAAACGGTATATCGGCTGGCAGGTTTTCTGGCAATGGCTCTCTCTGGCAGCACAGATCATCCTCGTATTTTCCATTACCGGTCTGCTGCAGATGCTATATGAGGGACATGTGGTCACAGGGCAAAATGGAATCCTAAGAATAATTACTATTTTTGCAGCAATCGTGATCCGCATTCTCTGCGACAATATGGCAGCAAAGGCCTCCTACAAGGCAAGTGTGGACGTAAAACGTGTTCTCCGTGACAAAATTTTTGATAAGATTCTTCGCCTTGGAAGAAATTATTATGAAAAAATGGCAACGTCGGAAGTGGTACAATTATCGACGGAAGGCGTGGAACAGTTGGAAATTTATTTTGGAAAATATCTGCCGCAGTTATTTTATAGTCTGCTGGCTCCGATTACGTTATTTATCGTTCTTTCCCTTTCGGCAAGCTGGAAAGCAAGTATTGTGCTGCTCCTATGTGTACCGTTGATCCCGATTTCTATCGTGCTGGTGCAAAAGATTGCAGGACGGCTTTTGAAAAAATACTGGGGAAGTTATACGAAACTGGGAGATTCTTTTTTGGAAAGTCTGCAGGGAATGACGACCTTAAAAATCTATCAGGCAGATGAAAAGAAAGCAGAAGAAATGGACGAAGAAGCCATTCATTTTCGCAGGATCACGATGAAAGTGCTGACGATGCAGTTAAATTCAACGAGTGTGATGGACATTATCGCATATGGCGGTGCGGCCATTGGAATGATCGTGGCAGCCAATGAGTTTTTACAGGGAAGAATCTCGCTGTCACAGGCATTGTGCGTGATCTTGCTGGCAAGTGAATTTTTTATCCCGCTTCGCCTTTTGGGATCCTTTTTCCATATAGCAATGAATGGTATGGCGGCAAGTGATAAGATTTTTTCTCTTCTCGATCTTCCGGAACCGGAAAAGAAACAGAAGAAAATGTGGACCGGTTCAGAACTTCAGGTACAGAATCTGAATTTTTCTTACACGCCGGAGCGAAAGATTTTACGGGATATCGCTTTGGAGGTAAAACCGGGATCTTTTATCTCTATCGTAGGAAGTTCGGGCTGTGGAAAGAGTACACTGGCATCCCTGCTTTCCGGAAAATATGAAAATTACGAAGGTTGGATCGGTTTCGGTGGCGTGGAAGTCCGAGATCTGCCGATGAAAGAACTGGTAAATCATATCACGGTCATCAAACATGACAGCTACCTGTTTTCCGGGACAATCCGTGACAATCTGTTGTTTGCAGCACCAAATGCATCCGACGAGAGTTTGTGGGAAGCACTGGAAAAAGTAAATTTGAAGGAATTTGTGGAACAAAAGCAGGGGCTGGACACAGAAATCCGGGAAGGCGGCACCAATCTTTCCGGCGGACAGAGACAGCGTCTTGCCTTAGCGAGAGCGTTATTGCATGACACGGAAATCTATATTTTTGATGAGGCGACTTCCAATATTGATGCAGAAAGTGAAGCAATGATCATGGATGTCATTCATAAAATAGCAGGCGAAAAAACGGTGTTTCTTATTTCGCACCGCCTGTTTAATGTAATCGATTCGGACTGCATTTTAATGATGCAGCAAGGGCAGATCGTCGAACAGGGAACACATAAAGAATTGATGCAGAAAAAGGGTGCTTACGAGAGATTATTTGACAGTCAGCGGCAATTGGAAGAATATGGAAATATCAAGCTTGGAAAGGAGGATTACAATGGAGAAGAAGAGACGAAGTGCAATTCAGATCATGGGACAGCTGATCTTGTTTGTTAAACCGTTGTTACATATTATGCTTCTTGCGATCCTTCTCGGGACAGCAGGGTATCTGTGTGCAATCTTTCTCACGATTCTGGCGGGAAAGATTCTCGTATGGGGAATGGAATCCGGCGTTCAAGCGATGGGTGTTTCTATAAGAAACTGCATGATCTTGATGGCGGTTTTGGCGGTAATGCGTGGAATCCTGCATTATGCGGAACAATACTGCAATCATTTCATAGCCTTTAAACTGCTTGCGATTATCCGTCATAAAGTGTTTGCGGTTTTGCGTAAATTATGCCCTGCCAAATTGGAAGGAAGAGACAAGGGAAACCTGATCTCGATTATTACCACGGATATCGAGTTATTGGAAGTGTTTTACGCGCACACGATTTCGCCGATTGCGATCGCAGTGCTTACTTCTGCCTGTATGGTTGTTTTCCTGGCGAGGTATCATTGGCTTGCCGGAATTTATGCGCTGGCAGCGTATCTCGTAGTCGGCGTGCTGATCCCTCTTTGGAACGGAAAAAAAGGTGGAGAGATCGGAATGCAGTTTCGAAGCGGCTTTGGAAAACTGAATGGATTTGTGCTCAGCTCTCTTCGTGGAATGGAAGAAATTCTACAATACGACAGAGGCGAGACGCGAAGAAAGGAAATGGAAGAAAAGTCTTCGGAGCTTGGAAAACTGCAGTTTACTTTGAGTAAGCAGGAAGGACACCAGCGGGCGGCGACCAATGGTGTGATTCTCGTCGCTTCGATCGGAATGTTTTTGATGATGACATGGCTGAATGGAAAAGGCCAGACAGATTTTGAAGGGGTTCTTCTTTCAACGATCGCTATGATGGGTTCCTTTGGACCGGTGGTTGCACTGGCAAGTCTTTCCAATAATCTGAACCAGACATTGGCAAGCGGAGAACGTGTCTTGTCTTTGATGGAAGAAAAACCGATGGTAGAAGAGGTGCTCTCCGGCGATTCCGAAGCGGTTTCTGCTGAAAATTGTACCGAGGCACGTTTTTGTGATGTATCTTTTTCCTATGGGAAAGAGGAGATTTTAAAGCACTATAATCTGCACATTGCTCCCGGAAAGATCACCGGAATTCATGGCAGAAGCGGTTGTGGAAAATCTACGATTTTGAAACTGCTGATGCGTTTCTGGGATGTCGGCGACGGCGAGATCCGGATCGGAGAAAAGGATGTGCGTCACATAGAGACTGAAGTATTGCGGGAAGCCCAGAGTTTTGTAACGCAGGAAACGGATCTTTTTCATGATTCGATCGCAAACAATATCGCGATAGGAAAACCGGGTGCCTCCCGTGAGGAAATCGAAGAAGCGGCGAAAAAGGCGTCTCTGCATGAATTTATCCTGTCTCTTCCGAATGGCTACGATACGGAAGTCGGAGAACTCGGGGACACGTTATCCGGTGGAGAGAAGCAGCGAATCGGCATTGCCCGTGCGTTCCTTCACAATGCCCCATTTATTTTGCTGGATGAGCCGACGAGCAATCTCGATTCTCTCAATGAAGGAATTATATTAAAATCCTTGAAAGAATGCAGCGAAGGAAAGACGATCGTCCTCGTATCACACCGCGAATCCACGATGAAAGTAGCCGATGTGATAGAAAATGTTTACGAAGTGTAAAAAAGTGTATATTAAGTCTTGACAAATGCTACATTGTCTGCTATGATTGCTATCACAGTACGGGCTTGTACTGGTTTCGACAGGCCGGCTGAAGATGGAGAAGCTATCCGTGGACCGTGACCACGTTAAAACATGGATTAAAATTAAACGCTGAAGATAATTTAGCATACGCTGCCTAATGGCAGCTGTCTGACTTAAGGCACCTACACTTTAAGACCCAGGCATCAACGATGTAGGAAACGACATGCATTAAGCTTTGCGTGCATGGGCGTATCATGAAGCTACTAAAACCTGAAGGGTGTTCATTCTCGTCAGGCAGAGGGAATGTAAAAAAATGAACTATGATAGTAGAAGTACATGGGATTCCGGTTTGGACGCGGGTTCGATTCCCGCCAGGTCCACTAAATGAGTCTGAGGCGAACACCAGAGATATATCTTTGGGAGACTCAGTACCTCTAAAACTAATCAGATATATTGTATACGAAAATATATTTTGTTTAGTATATTGATGGAATTAAAATAACGGCATTGTATGTTGTATAAGCGACATGCAGTGCTGTTATTTTTGCAGTTTGACGAAAGGAAAGCTTGTTGTGGTCAAGTATTTTTGTATCTTGTGTTAGCAAAAACGGAACCATATGAAGAACTTTATTCGTGAAAATAAGAGTTGAAATTGATTGGAGGATACAAGAACATGAAAATTATAGATATTGTTGGAGAAAATTATTTTGGTAATTGGGATAAAACCAGAACTGCTTGTAGAGGAATCGTTATAGATGGAGAAAATATCTTGCTTTCCTATGAAACAAAAACAGATCAGTGGATGATTCCAGGCGGAGGTTTGGAAAACGGCGAAAGTGATGAAGAGTGTTGTATTCGGGAAATTGCGGAAGAAACCAAATAAAACAAACAGAAAGAGAAGTCTATTTTGTAACTTTGGTATCATGGTATGGTAGCAGAAATAGAAAATTCAGTTGAATAATTAGTTGAGGTGAAATTTTTAATGAGACATGAGTGTAAAATAACTGTATTAGAAACAAAAGTATTTCCGGAATTACAGGAAAAATATTTAGCAGACCCTAAGTCAGGTCCATGTCCCTGCTTTAAAGCGGGAGATACCTTTATCTTAAAACGTACACCGGAAAGAGACGATTTTTATCATTTGATGAATGGAGAATTTTGTGGTGAAGCATGGGATGCCGTCAGCAGATATGTTTATACAGCATTACAAGGTGGTTCAATTATGCATAAATGGACAAATGATGAGCGAATGATGATTACGTGTTGTAATGATGGAACAAGACCCGTCATTTTTAAAATCGAAAGGATTGATATTCCTGAAACCGAGGAAGAAAAAGATTGGTTAGAAAAACAGAATTTTAAAAATACTGTTGAAGATGCATATACCGGTTGATAAACCGGAAGTTGTGGAACTGCCTTGTTTATTTTTCGGAGATTTATGACGATATATTTCATATAGTATTGATTTGATTTTAAACGGAGTTTTAGTCTATTTACAAGGAGATTTTTATATGTCGATGAATATTAACGGATTTGGTAATATGTATAATGGTATCAATACCAATAGCAAATAATATAAGGCGTTGAAAGAAAAAGGCTGGTTAGAAGGAGTAATTCAGAATGAAGCAATGATGTCTCCGGAAGAAAAAATGATATATGAAATATTTGGTGGAAGCTACACTTGTCAAAAATGGTAATAGGTTAGTTCACAATACTATTGATGTATCGGTATAGAATACCGAGAAAGGAAGGAATCCGTATGGAGATTAAGAAATGGACATATGAGGAATATCCGTCTTTTGATGAATATGTGGACGGAGCGGTAAGAATCCATACAAGTGGAGACGAGATGGGAACTTACATATATTCTAATGTTGAATATGCAAATATAGATGGAGTTCCATTGCATTTGCAGATTATCACACCGCAGACTCGTAATATCCAGAATGACAATAAAGAGAGAACATATCCCTGTCTCGTATATGTTCAGGGGTCAGCATGGCTGAAACAGAATGTTAGTGAAAAGATTGGATTACTTGCCAGACTTGCCGAAAAGGGATATATCATAGCAGTTGTAGAATACAGGAATTCAGAGATTGCCACATTTCCGGCGGTTGCACTTGATACAAGAAATGCAATCCGTTTTATGAAAATGCATGGTGCGGAATATATGGCTGATACAGAGAAGCTGTTTGTTGGAGGAGATTCATCGGGAGGACATGCGGCAATGTTTTCGCAGATTATTAAAGACGATGATGAGGATACCAATCTTTACCCTGGAATAAACGCAGATGTAAAAGGTATTATTTCATTTTATGGTGCATGCAGTGTAATGCTTGAAGATGGAATGCCAAGCACGATAAATCACCACCTGCCGGATAGCCCGGAAGGAAAGCAGATGGGTGGTGTTAATCTGCGTGAACACACAGAGTTGTGCAAAAAAATGTCTGTGGAGTGCAATGTTGACGAAGATACGGAATTACCACCGGTATTGATGTTTCATGGAACGAAGGACAGGACAATCAATCCGCGTGTCAGTGTCGAAGTATATAACAGATTCAAACAATGTGGTAAAGAGGTAAAACTGTATCTTCTTGAGGGTGCGGATCATGGTGGAAGTGAGTTTTGGACGGAGGAGATTCAAGAGATTATAATTAAGTTTATGGAGGAGCAATTTTAATGATAAAGTGATTTATAAGGGATCACGAGGTGTTCTGTTTTGACTTTTCCCGGACTTTATGATATATTGGTTAGAGGAAACTAACTAATACATCATATGAAGGGGGAAACATTATGACACCGGAAAAATACAAACAGCTTTCTATCAAAGAATTTACGCAGGCAGCGAAAGTTTACGACAGTGGACATGCCGGGATTTATGAAATGTGCAAAGAGGATTATCCACCGATTTTGGCAGAGCTGGAAAAAGAAGAATTTCATGACGTGCTGGACTGTGGCTGCGGAACAGGACCAATGATTCAGTTACTTCATGAGAAATATCCGGACAAACAATATGTGGGACTTGATCTTACTCCGGGGATGATTCAGGTGGCTCAGGATAAGAAACTTTCTAATACGGAATTTGTTGTGGGAGACAGTGAAAATCTGCCTTTTGAAGAAGCTTCTTTTGACGCGGTTATCTGTTCTAACAGTTTTCATCACTATCCGAACCCGCAGGCATTTTTTGACAGTGCATATCGTGTCCTGAGAAAAGGCGGCCGTCTGGTTTTGCGTGATTATACATCATCGGATTTTGTTGTCTGGCTGATGAACCATTTGGAAATGCCTCTGGCAAATCTGTTTGGACATGGAGATGTGAAGATATGTAAAGTCTCTGAATTTATTGCCATGGCAGAAAAGGCCGGGTTTAAGGTGATGACCATGGAGAAGCAGAAAGGTTTCCGCGCGCATCTTGTTGCACGAAAAGAGGATGAATAGCAGGAAGGGCAGATTCTAAAAATGAAAAATACGGAAATTATAAAAAAAACATTGCATAAAGCAGATGGTGTTTTGTATCCTGTCGCTGGCAGAAAAGATAAAGTTTTTATTGTATTATCCGGCAGCGATTGCATATCAAGGAAAAGAAATTAATATTCTTGCAATTAACACAGGGAAAAAATCAATCCCGAATCAATCATAACGATTGAGAAAATAGAAGCACCTATTTTGATGTTTTCAACGGAAGTGGATACGATATGGCCGTCCAAGGAAAGCTGTGAAAAGATGGAAGAACGCCTGAATGCCAATCAATTTGCCTACCCGCATAAGCATATATGCTTTGAATATATGAGCCACATGATACTGGAAAATTGTGGAAAAGCAATTGAATATTTTATGAAATCAGAGAAGCAATTTCCGGAAGAATGTGCCAAAGAGCGCGTTGTTATGGGACAAGAATGTATAAAGTGGATAGAGGAAGTATGGTAAACTGGATGGAGTAAAAGAAATGTTGCTGGTGTCGGAGGTTGATATGAAAAAGCTTGAAAACTTTATAAATTGTTTGTCTATATTGGCAGATGCGGATTTTAAATTTGCAGAAAGAAATGATATATATCGAATAGGGATTATTGAAAAATTTAATCTAACTTTTGAACTTGCATGGAAAGCATTGCATGAAATTATGAGAATGCATAGTGTGGAAGATGCTGCTACCGGATCGCCTCGTGAGATCTTACAGCTTGGTTATAAAATTGGATTTATCAATGATTCTGAGGTATGGCTGCTAATGCTGAAAAAACGCAATGTTTCTGTTCATATATATAATGAAGATGAAATTGATGAAATGATTCTGCTGATACGTGATAGTTTTATTCCGGCTTTTATTGTTCTTAAGGATATGCTGGTAAAGAAACTGGATGAAGCGGAAAGTGATTGGGGGTAAGAAGAGCGAAAGAAGGATACACTATTAAAATAAATAGTGACTTATAAATTTACTAATATCTTCTAAATTAGAAGTTGATTTGATAATATGAGTATACCAAATAACTTATAAAGACATAAAATAGGAGGTATATTCAATGTTAAATGAATCCGTAATCAAATTATTAAAAAATGGTATGTGGGATCTTGCAACATGTGCAAATGGAGAACCAAATGTAGTGCCTG
>ERZ808240.322-NODE-322-length-65412-cov-6.993038_pt1 | contig 65412 bp, 58 predicted proteins | sample MGYA00521084_ERZ808240 | MGnify/ENA primary metagenome ERZ808240 (study PRJEB31516, sample SAMN03275571) | gut metagenome | biome: mammalia-associated habitat; material: feces | host: Papio cynocephalus | place: Kenya | collected 2012-08-06 ...
ACAAGCTGGTAGAGAAGGAAAATGAGGCATAAAGGTAGCTTGAATGCAGGATTTACTCCATAGAAAACTGTATGGAGTGAATGGAATATTAGTAGTTAAAATACATTAGACAGATTCGGCATACGATAATGATATTAAAAAGGAATATATTCAGACTCTGCCATGGTAAATCCGGATTCATAAACAGACCATTGGAACACGCCGGCACTTAACGAATCACACAGTGACGCAGGAACTGTAAGTGATGAGTTTAGTGTCCGCTGCGTGTGGAAGTGAGCGAGAGCGGGTCTGTGTTGAATCGGATTTACCGTGGCAGAGGAGAGGATATATGATACCATTATCGTATGTAGAATCGTCCGAGGATAAAAGGAGTAAATTATAAATGAAAGAATTGATGTTGGGAAATAAGGCACTTGCACGCGGTCTGTACGAAGCCGGATGCAAAGTGATTTCCAGTTATCCGGGTACACCGAGTACAGAGATCACGGAGGAAGCTGCTTTATATGATGAGATTTATTGTGAATGGGCTCCAAATGAGAAGGTGGCTATGGAAGTGGCACATGGCGCGAGTCTGGGTGGAGTCAGAAGCGCAACGGCGATGAAGCATGTTGGACTGAATGTGGCAGCAGACCCACTGTTCACGATCTCTTATCAGGGATTAAATGCAGGTCTGGTTGTCTGCGTGGCAGATGATCCGGGGATGCATTCTTCCCAGAATGAGCAGGATTCCAGACATTATGCAGAGGCAGCAAAGGTGCCAATGTTAGAGCCGGCAGATTCGGAGGAGGCACGCGTATTTGCAAAGCGTGCATATGAATTATCCGAGCAGTTCAATACACCTGTATTCCTTAAAATGTGTACACGTGTGGCACATTCACAGAGTGTTGTAAATACAGAGGAGCGGATCGTTCCAGAGCAGGTTCCTTACAAGAAAGACCCAACGAAGGTTATGATGACGAAGAATTCCCGCGATGCACATGTGCGCGTGGAACAGCGTACAAAGGATCTGATCGCATTTGCAGAGGATTGTGATCTGAACCGTGTTGAGATGGGTGATACATCGATCGGATTTATCACCAGTTCCACATCGTATCAGTATGCAAAGGAAGTATATGGCGACAATGCAAGCTATCTGAAGCTTGGTATGATCTGGCCGCTTCCAGAGAAGCTGATTTTAGATTTCGCAGAGCATGTAGATAAGGTTGTAGTTTTAGAGGAGTTAGATCCGTTTATTGAGAATCACTGCAGAAAGCTTGGTCTGGAAGTTGTCGGCAAAGAGACATTCCCGATCTGTGGCGAATTCTCACAGAATCTGGTGCGCACAGCACTTGGCGGAGAGGCACCGGAAGAGCTGGCACTTGCCGATGAGATTCCGGGACGTCCACCAGTTATGTGTGCGGGCTGTCCACACCGTGGAATCTTCTATATTCTTTCAAAGTTAAAGTGTATGGTCTATGGAGATATCGGATGTTATACATTGGGTGCCGTAGCACCGTTAAATGCAATGGACTTAAATGTCTGCATGGGCGCATCTTGCTCCGGTCTGCATGGCTTTAATAAAGCGATGGGCGAGCAGGGCGAGAAGATGAGTGTCGGTGTAATCGGTGATTCGACATTTATCCATTCCGGTATTACTGGTATTACAGATATTGCTTACAATATGAGTAATTCAACTGTGATTATTTTGGACAACTCGATCACAGGTATGACCGGACATCAGCAGAACCCGACAACTGGTAAGAACCTGCGTGGTGAGCCAGCCGGAAAGGTAAATCTCGAAGCGCTTTGCGCAGCACTTGGATTCAATCGTGTCACGGTCGTTGATCCATACGATCTCGCAGAGGTAGAGCGTGTCGTGAAGGAAGAGCTTGCTGCAGAAGAGCCAAGTATCATCATCAGCCGCCGTCCATGCGTTATGATTAAGGGTACGGTACATAAGCCGCCAATCAAGGTGAATACTGACAAATGTGTTGGTTGTAAGATGTGTATGAAGATTGGATGTCCTGCGATTTCTGTGCGGGACAAGAAGGCAGTGATTGATACGACGTTGTGTATCGGTTGTGAAGTATGTACACAGATGTGTAAATTCGGCGCATTGTGTCCGGCAGCAAAGGAGGGCAAGTAAGATGGAGACAAAGAATATTATGATCGTCGGTGTCGGCGGACAGGGTACGTTGCTTGCCAGCAAGATTTTAGGACATGTGTTGTTAGAGCAGAATTTTGATGTGAAGGTTTCCGAGGTGCATGGTATGAGCCAGCGAGGCGGAAGCGTTGTCACATATGTACGATATGGTGAGAAGGTGTATTCTCCAGTTATTGACAAGGGCGAGGCAGATGCGATCGTCGCATTCGAGAAGCTGGAAGCGGCAAGATGGATCTCTTACCTGAAGAAGGGCGGACAGATCATCGTGAATACACAGGAGGTGGAGCCGATGCCTGTCATCACAGGTGCTGCGGAGTATCCACAGGATCTGATTGCCAAGATGGAGGCAGCCGGTGCGAATGTCGATGCGAAGGATTTCCTCGCTATTGCAGAGGAGGCAGGTTCTGCCAAGGCGGTAAATATCGCACTCATGGGAAGACTTTCGAAGTATTTCCCGGAGATTCCGGAGGCAGCATGGGAGGAAGCAATCGACGCGATCGTTGCGGAGAAGTTCCGTGCACTCAACCACAAAGCATTTGAGCTTGGAAGAAATGCATAGGCAAGTGTAAACTTTGCCTGAAAACACCTTTCCTTTGTTCGTGTAATATAAGGACATCAGCAAGAGCTGAAAAAACAAACGAACAAAGGAGAGGTAAAAATGAAAAGATTGGAAATTGCGCAGTATATTGCACTTGGAGCAACTTGTATGACAGTATTGGGGTTCGTAATCAACCTCGCTACACAGAGCAGATGGAGTATGACGATGTGTGGATATGGTGTGATGATCGGATTGATCTCATACTTCTTCGGCGGCATCAAAACCGCAGTGAAGATGGCGGGAAAGATTGCAAAATGGGGCTGGATCATTCTGCCGTTTCCGTATGATATCGTGACCGGTCTGGTTGCATTTTTTATTTCGATTTTCGTATTTATGGCGTTGCCTATTATTCCGATTCGTAAGGCATACAAGGAACAGTCGATGGAGTAAACGGGTGCCTGTGACAGGCATCTCACAGGATGAAGTATGGAAGAAAATGATTTTGAGACAAGATTTATAAGAGAAGAGATCGGAAGATGTGAGGATCTGGAAGAGCTGAAAGCGCGGATATTTCCGTTGCTGCAGTCACAGCAGGAGCTGTGGATACAGAAGATGCAGGAAATTCTTGCGGAGAGCGGACTTACGAAATCTGCATTTGCGAAGCGGTGCCGCGTGAGCCGGGTGTCGGTCGACAAATGGTGTAAAGGCGCTATCCCGAAGAACCGCGAGACATTTCTTCGAATCGGCATGGCAGCGGAGTATGACTTAGAGAAGATGAACCAGCTTCTGCGTCGGTACGGGCAGTACCCGGAGCTTTATTCGAAGAGCCTGGAAGACTGTGTCTGTATTTACGTGTTAAATCACAGGTTTGATATGGGGTGCGTAGATAATCGCAAGTCGGAGAAGTGCGAGGAAGCGTATGGACTGACCGCCTATGATTACATATTGTCGCAGATTAAGGAGAACATGACGGCGGATACGGATATGGAAATCCCGGATATCAATACGGCGCAGTTTGCCGAGCGGTTATCGCAGGTGGAGGATGCAGATGCCCTGACACAGTTTATCTATGACAATATCGCAACCTTTTCCTCGGCATATCAGAAGTTCTATGCCTATGTGAAAATGTATGTGACGATCAATTACCAGCGGTATTCGTCGAGTGTGGCGAATCTGGCAGAAGGACAGAGCTGGTCTTCATCGCTGCGGCAGTGTGTGTCTGCGATACGCCAGAACAAATGGTATCCAACGCGGAACAAGATCATCTCGCTGGGCTTGCATCTGAGTATGGATCATGAGCAGATCGACGAGATGCTCACGCTGGCACATATGGAACCTTTGTGTGCGAAGAACCTGTTTGAGAGTGTGATCCTGTTTATTCTGGATGATGCGGAGCTGAACAATCTGCTTGATACGGAATCGGAGGAGTTTGATCCAGATGAGTTATGCCGTTATGCGCGCAAGGTGCTGCTGGAGCTTGACCTGCCGGAGATCGACGCATTTCTCTCGGAGCTTCCGGATCTCGATACGGATATATGGTAGGATGGAAAATAATTTAATCGTAATTGAAAATGGACAATTGAATATCTATTTGCTGGACAATCAGGTTGTCTGGGAGGTTGGACGGATATCGAAGGAGCATACACCTGATATCCCGATGCATGCAACAACGATCAGCCGCAGGCATGGGCGGTTCCAGAATATGGACGGTATCTGGTTTTACATGGACGAAAACCCGAAGAACGGTACGATCCGCAATCAGAAGAAGCTATCTTCCGGGCTGCATGGGCGTGTCAAGCCGGTGATGGTTTCGCCGGGGGATGTGTTCGTCTTTGGTGGCGGCGAGGATGCGGTTGTAAGTCCGGCAACAGTGTGGGCGTTTTTCCGGACGCGGTACTATGATGCGCCGTGGCGGGCGATGGATTCGCGAGGCTGCAGCAAATTCCTGATCATGGATGGAGATGCCCGGACGAAGTTAGCAAACCCGGAGCCGGGAAGTGTGGTAGAATGTGAACATGGGATGGTGATTTATATGGGTGCGCTTACCTATGTGATCGGACCATTGAAGGTGATGGGAAGTAAAGGGAGTACAGATGGAACCAATTATTACAGAACAAATTGAGAAATTTCAGTCTGGAGATTTCAGCGGATATGAGAGTTTTTATTATGCAACATCGCAGACGGTTTATACGATGCTGCATACGATTATTCCAGATGAGAAGACTGCGGCAGAGCTGATGCCGAAGGTATATGAGAAAATATATGCGAATGTGCAGACACTTCCACAGACAGAAGCGTTTTATGCGTGGAGCGCAAAGCTTGCAAATGAGGAAGCGTTGGAATACCTAAAGGAGAACACCACACAGGCAGACACGGATTCTGTAAATGCACAGACTATGGAATCGGTAGATAGCAGTTCGGATATGCCGTTCTATGATTATGCAGCGGAGGATGAAGCTCTCGCAATCACAGAGGAATTATCCGAGGATCGCGCACTTACAGAGAAAGTAGAGGCTGTGATCGAGGCGTTATCGCCGATGGAAAAGATCGTATTCCAGTCGTATTATTATTTTGGCGAGAGCGTACCAGCGATCGTAGAAAAAACGGGCTGTACGACGCGGGTGGTAAAGCATACCCTCGGACAGACACGGACAGCCCTGCTTTCAGCAATCACAGCGCAAGGACAGGCACCGGCATATGCGGTACAGCAGGAGAAGTCGCATAAATTCAGCTTGAAGGATACACCTTGGTTATATATTTTGTTCCAGAATTATATTGGAAAGGTGACGGGCATCGCGCATGTCGGAATCACAGGGAGTGCGGCTGGCGCAATTGCGATGGTTGGACAGGCTGGTGGCGTGGCAGGAACATCTGCGGTAATGGGACAGGCAGGTGGTGTTGCAGGAACCGCGGCAGGACAGGCAGGTAGTGCAGCGGTAACCGGGCAGGCAGGAAATGCTGCAGGTGCAGCGGTAACCGGACAGGCAGGAAGTGCTGCAGGTGCAGCGGGAACCGGACAGGCAGGCGGAGCTACAGGTGCAGCAGCGAAAGCATCCGCACATGGGATTGCAAAATTCCTTGGTACGGTTGGCGGAAAAGTGGCAGTTGGAGTCGTCGGAGTTGCAGCGGTTGTCGGCATCGGGCTGGGAATCCATCATGCATCGTCGGAGCCGGAAAGGCACATTGTAGCGATAGAAGAAGAGGATGGCAGTGGCGCGCTTATGTGGGAGGATGGACCGGCACCCGCACAGGAGGCAACAACTGAAGAGATTTCGTGGGTTGACTTAAAATTGGAAGAGACGCGTCAAAATGTAGATAGTTATCGTACAACCGGAAGTGGTACACGGGGAGATGACGCGGAGGTTGGCGAGTCTTTGGCTCCATATGAGCGGAAGAATTGTTTTTATGCTGTGGCGGATATCAATGGAGATGGCATGGAAGACATTTACTTTGGATATTGGAACAGTGAGACAAGACAGGTTGAAATACGACACACCTATGAACGGGATGACATTGACGGAATCGTTACATATTACCAAAAGGATCTGTATCTGTCGGATCAGGCAAAAGAGTTTTTGTATGATAAAGTAGACAGCCGATTTGAACTGATTTCAGATTATATGGATAACGAGTCTAGCGGAGGTGTGGGATATTTGAAGATCGATACAGGTGGTGGTGAAAAATATTACAAGGTAATTGCCACTACATGGTATGTGCATGGCGGTTCGGATGGAACGGTCAATTATGATAATTATGATTATGATTTTCTGCTAAGACAAATGAGGGATGAAAACTATAGTGGTTATTATCAGGAGGTTTCCGCTTCGGAATTTGAGACGTATAAAGCATCATTTACATACAAAAAACTGGAATGGCATCCTTTGTTTGAGGACGAAACAATTCTGAACGAAGATCCGTCAATCCCGGATGCGGATGGGAAATTCTAAATAAAAAAGATAAAAGCCTGTGAATTAAATCATCATAGGCTTTTATCTTTTCTTCCATATATGTTATTTGGAAGTATGTAGTACTTCATTCATAATAGTATCGAGATCGTAATCAGGTGCATGGCTGATCACCGACTCATATAGAGGGGTAAGTGTGTCAGTATCTTCTTCTAAATCGTCTGCGATTTGTTCTATGGATTTCCCTTTTGTGACCTTCTTTATAATGAGGGTAAGTAACTTCCGAATTTCACCTTCTGCCAGACCAGCGGCATGGCCTTCTTCCCGACCAATCTCCATCATTGTCCGTTCGTGTTTTTTCTCATCATATTCAAATAAACTCATACTGACTACCTCCGCTTTATTTCTCTTCAAAAAATCAGCCAATATATTTTCTTTGATACAATCATTTACCGCCTGTGTGACCGCTTCTGTCAGTGGCATTGTCTTCTGATTTTCACGGATCTTTTCAACGAATTGCATATAACCATACAACGATGGACAATTTTTCAACAATTCATCATTATATCCGGGATTGATGTTGATCTGCACCACGATCAACTCCAGACTTGGATGTTCTTCCTTGTTCGCATACGCATCGGACAGCCGCATTTCCCGTTTTGCAGGCTGCTTATCCAGTCCATTGTAAAATATGATAAACTTCGGATTTGGCAGGCGGATGATGCGCGGCGAGTAGATATCCTCGTCTTTATAAAATAACGAATATGTCCGTGCAACATAATCCAGATCACGCAGTGGGATATTCGGATTTACCGTGGATTGATGCTCATATAGATTGAGCCGCATGTCAATCACACACGAAATATCATTTTTCACAGTCATGTAAATCGCATTTTTAAGCGTTGTAATTTCCAATTCTTCCGGATCTTCGTAGGATGTTCCGTTAAGTGCATTATACAGTGACAATAATTCTGTTTTCTCCGAAAATAACATCCGGAATACCGTGTCTTTGTACTCGCGGTTTGCCACCAGCGGTTCTTCTGCAGATTCGTTCATACGGTATGTCTGCGCATCGCAATTGTTGTTACGGATTTCATGCCCCTGTGTTTCGTGGTTTCTGTTCATAAAGTTTCCTCCATTTCTGAGCACATCGCTCTATGTGCAGGAGGAAATAAAATCTCCTAATCTCAAAGTCCATTTCCTCTCTGCTTATGTTGTAGTGTGAATTCAAAGCATCGAAGTTCTTGGATTCTAAGATTTGTCACCATGCGTAGCATGATGACCTACGCACGCATCAGCGTGCTACATTATATAATAGATAAAAATAGAATTGAAATTTAATGCTTTGATTTATCCTAACACAGCAGGATCAAAAGTGCAATTCTTTTTTTGCACATTTACCTTGTATCTGAAAATCTGGCAACGTATAATACAATCAAAATGAAAAACGAGGAACAAATCTATGAAAAAACTGGCAATATTTTTCCCGGGAATCGGATACCATGCGGACAAGCCACTCCTATATTACAGCCGGAAGCTGGCTGGCGAGGCGGGCTATGAACTGATTGCGTTGAAATACGATTATCAGGCAGGAAATATCCGTGGGAACAAAGAGAAGATGGAGGCAGCTTTCCATGCGCTGTATGCACAGGCGGAAGAACAGCTTGCCAGGGTTGATTTTACAGCGTATGCGGAAGTGCTGTTTGTATCGAAAAGTGTTGGGACGATTATCGCATCTGCCTATGCACAGAAGCTTGAAAAGGTGGGAATGGCAGCAGAACTTCGACATATCTTATACACACCGCTTGAGGCAACCTACACCTTCGCACCGAAGCATGCGGTTGCATTTATCGGAACGGCAGATCCGTGGAGCGATGTGCCTGCGGTGATCCAGATGAGTGAAGCACAGGGCGTTCCAATGCATGTCTATGAGAATGCCAACCATTCACTCGAGACAAGTGATACCATGCAGAATCTGAAAATTTTGCAGGATGTGATGGAGAAAACCCGTGCGAGTCTCTCTGCTGGTTGACAATAAAAAAACGTCTATTGCATACCGTAGCAATAGACGTTTTTTATTATAACAAAGTATTTACAGCAATCCCTGAATCAGAATAATCAGAATCAGAACCGGAAGCACAAACTGGAAATACGGCTTTAATTTCTTGCTGATCTTCAAGCCGGTTCCGGTATTTGCTTCCTCAATGTACTTGTCAAATCCAAATCCCCATTTTGTAACACAGAACAACAGGTAGACGAGCGAACCAAGCGGTAACAGCAGGTTGCTGACTAAGAAGTCTTCGGTGTCAAGTATGTCACGGCCGCCAATCAGATGCACATTGCTCCAGACATTGTAGCCGAGGACGCATGGCATGCTCGCAATCAAAATGATGATACAGTTGATGAGTGACGCTTTGTTCCGGCTGATATGGAACATATCCATACAGAAGGAAATGATATTCTCAAATACAGCGATTACTGTTGAGAAGCTGGCAAATGTCATGAATAGGAAGAACAGTGTTCCCCAGACTCTTCCGCCAGCCATATTTACGAATACGTTTGGCAGAGTGACGAAGATCAGACTTGGGCCTGCACCGACTTCCACGCCATAGCTGAAGCATGCCGGGAAGATGATCAGTCCTGCCATGATCGCAACAAATGTATCAAGTGCGCAGATACGGACGCCCTCGCCAGCAAGTGTATTGTCCTTGCTCATGTAGCTTCCGAAGATCTCCATCGCAGCAACACCCAAGCTCAGGGTGAAGAACGACTGGTTCATAGCCGCAGAGATTACATTTTGAAGACCAACCTCGGATACGGTTTTTGCATTAGGCACAAGGTAGAACTTCAAGCCCTCCTTTGCGCCGGGCAATGTCAGACTATGTACAACTAAGATTACGATCAGTGCAAGCAGTGCCAGCATCATAAACTTACTGATTCGTTCCAGTCCGTTCTGTAAGCCGCGGCTGCAGATAAAGAAGCCTGCAATTACAATGATGACCATCCAGATCGTCATCTGAAGCGGATCACTGAGCAGATCGGTAAATACCAAAGCTGTTGCATCGGTATCCATACCGGAATGAAATGCTTCGGTTGCAAATTTATAAAAATAGGAAAGCATCCAGCCGGATACGGTTGTATAATACATCATTAGCAGATAGCATCCAGCCATGGCGAACCAGCCGTGGATGTGCCATTTGCTTCCAGGTTTTTCGAGTGCCTTGTATCCAAGCACCGCACTTTTGCGGCTCGCACGTCCGACTGCAAATTCCATTGTCAAAACTGGCAGACCCATAATTACCAGAAAGATCAGGTAAAAAAGTACAAAAAGACCGCCTCCGTTTTCCCCTGCGACATATGGAAAACGCCAGACATTTCCGATACCGATGGCGCATCCTGCCGACACAAGCAGAAAACCAAGACGAGATTTGAAAGATTCCCGCTGCATATATATTTTCCCTCCTGAATAAAAATGCCGCCAGATCATTGTAAATAGCGGCATTTTACCTATTATATTGTTTGACAAAGCAAACTTCATAAAATATACTATAAAAAAATAATTTTTACAAGGGGAGAACTTTCAAAAATATTGAAGGGAAAACGAAAGGACAGGTTTAGAAGACAACATGGAAGAAAATGTAAACGTAACAGAGCTGTTTGGCTGTGACGTATTTAACGACGCGGTCATGGAAGAACGACTTCCGAAGAAGGTTTACAAAGAACTCAAGGAGACGATCGAAGAGGGCAAGGAATTGTCATTGGAGATCGCAGATGTGGTAGCCCACGAGATGAAGGAATGGGCGATCGAGAAGGGGGCGACACATTTTAGTCACTGGTTCCAGCCGATGACGGGTGTGACAGCCGAGAAGCATGATGCATTTATCACAGCACCGAAGGAAAATGGAAAGGTATTGTTAGCTTTTTCGGGCAAGGAACTGATTCAGGGAGAGCCAGATGCATCTTCGTTCCCATCCGGAGGACTTCGCGCGACATTTGAGGCAAGAGGTTATACGACATGGGATTGTACATCTCCGGCGTTTGTACGTCATGATTCCGCAGGTGGTATCCTTTGTATTCCAACCGCATTCTGTTCGTACACGGGCGAGGCGCTCGATCAGAAGACACCGTTGCTTCGTTCGATGGAGGCAGTGAATAAGCAGGCACTCCGAATCTTAAAATTGTTTGGAAATACAACTGCAAAGCGTGTGACACCATCCGTTGGTGCCGAGCAGGAATACTTCCTTGTTGATAAAGAAAAATGGTTAAAGCGTAAAGACCTGATCTACACCGGACGTACGTTGTTTGGTGCGATGCCACCGAAGGGACAGGAGATGGATGACCATTATCTTGGTACGATCCGTCAGCGCGTCAGTGCCTATATGAAGGAAGTCAATGAGGAGTGCTGGAAGCTTGGCGTTGCTGCGAAGACACAGCACAACGAGGTTGCTCCGGCACAGCATGAGCTGGCACCAATCTATGCACCAGTTAATATTGCACAGGATCACAACCAGATCATGATGCGTATTTTGAAGAAAGTTGCAAGTCGTCATGGTATGCGCTGCCTGCTTCATGAGAAGCCATTTGCAGGGGTGAATGGTTCCGGCAAGCACAACAACTGGTCACTCACTTCTGACGATGGAGTTAACCTGCTTGATCCAGGCAAGAATCCACATGAGAATAAAATGTTCCTTCTTGTACTTGCATGTATCTTAAAGGCGGTTGATGAGCATGCAGATCTGCTTCGTGTATCCGCAGCTGATGTCGGAAACGATCAGAGACTGGGTGGTAATGAAGCACCACCGGCGGTCATTTCTGTATTCCTTGGTGACCAGCTGGAGGATGTGCTTGACCAGATTCTGCAGAATGGAGAGGCAACACACAGTATCAAGGGTGAGAAGTTTGCGACGGGCGTTACGACACTTCCGGATTTCCGCAAGGATGCAACGGATCGTAACCGTACATCCCCATTTGCATTTACAGGCAATAAGTTTGAGTTCCGTATGCTTGGTTCCCAGGATTCACTGTCAAACTGTAATGTTGTTTTGAACACGATCGCAGCCAAGGCATTTGAGGAAGCCTGCGACAGACTGGAGAAAGCAGAGGATTTCGATAAAGAATTAAATGCACTGATCGTAGAATATACAGAAAAGCATAAGCGTATCATCTTCAGCGGAAATGGATATTCCAAGGAGTGGCAGGAGGAAGCAAAGCGCAGAGGACTTCCAAATCTTCCGACGATGGTCGATGCAATTCCAGCTCTTACAACGGATGCAGCCATTGATATGTTTGAGCATTTCAAGGTATTTACAAAGGCAGAGCTTGAGGCGAGAGCAGAGATCCAGTATGAGATCTATGCCAAGGCAATCAACATCGAGGCGAAGACTATGATTGATATGGCAACGAAGCAGATCATTCCTGCGGTTGTCAGATATACGACTGTACTTGCGGAATCTGTCAATCAGGTACGGGCGGCTGGCGCAAGCTATAATGTCAGTGTGCAGGAGAAGCTGTTGGAGAAGACCTCTTCTCTGCTTGCAGACAGCTATGGAGCACTTAACTATCTGTCTCATGTAACAGAGGAAATCGAGAAGAAGGAAGAAGGAGCAGAGCGTGCAAGATATTGTCTGGATGTGATCATGCCGGCGATGACAGCATTGCGTGCACCGGTCGACAAACTGGAAATGATTGTCGATAAGGAGATGTGGCCGATGCCTTCTTATGGAGATTTGATGTTTATACTGTAATTCGGTATGTAAGATAACGAATTATCGTTAGATACAGTATTATCAGGAAATAACTTTACGATGGAGGCGACCATCATTATTACCGATGGCGCTTCTATCATAAATAGCATTGAAGAAACGAAGAAAAATAAATCCATATCAGGAACAGTCGTAAAGGCAGCGGAAAAACAGAACCGGGACGATAATACGATGCAGAAGAGAAAGTCGGACGGACAGACATGGTATGCCATGCGTCTGAGTCGCAGGGACACCCATCTGTATGTATTTTTACGTCGGGCGAAGTGTTTACATATCGTACGACGACAATGGCGTACGCGGTTTTGTTGTATTTGCTGTTTGCATCATTTTTTCACATGATTCATTATCGGTATGCACGAAAAAACACCGAATACATAGAAAAACAATATCAGATTATACAGGCAATCAAGACAGGACTCTTTTACAAGTGAAGAAGGTGTGGGGACGATCTTTACAATCGAGTTTTGATTTTTGCTTGCGCCAGAGACAGAAAAAGAGGATAATACAATGCAGGATTTTCAGGGAACGCAGCAGATCCGTGCGATGCATTGACAAGATGCGGTGGTGACAAGAAAATATTGTAGGGAGAAAAAAGAGGGGGAGAACCAATGAAAATGAAGAAACTTCGTCAGATTATAGCTGCATGTATGACGGGCTGTGTACTGCTTGTGGGCTGTGGATCAACCGTAACAAAGAACACACAGCAATCGTCAAAACTGCCGCAGCTGGTGATTGGCAGTGACAGCTATGAACCGTTTAATTATATCAACGAGGATGGTGAATTTGCAGGCGTGGATGTCGAGCTTGCTCAGGAGGCATGCCGCCGCATCGGATACGAGCCGGTCTTTACACAGATCGTGTGGGAGGATAAGGACGAATATCTGGAGGAAGGAAGCGTGGATTGCCTGTGGGGCAGCTTCACGATGACCGGTCGTGAGAAAGAATATACATGGGTAGGACCGTATCTGAACAGCCGGCAGGTTGTTGTGGTGCGTGTGGACAGTGATATTTATCAGTTACCTGATCTCGATGGGAAACGCGTATCCGTGCAGGCGACGAGCAAGCCGGAACGGGAATTTTTAAACCAGAGCAATCCGGCGACACCGCAGGTCGGGGATCTGTTCAGCTTTTCTTCGATGGACGAGATCTATGCGAGTCTCAGAAAAGGATATGTAGACGCAATTGCCGGGCATGAGAGTGCGCTCTGCACATTTGTGGAGACCGATCAGGACGCTTACCGGATTCTGGACGAAAGTTTATATAATTCAGAGCTTGGAATTGCATTTACAAAGGGCAGCGATAACGAAGTGATTGGAAAATTAGCACAGGCATTGAATGAAATGCAGGAAGATGGAACAACAAGGCAGATTATAGAAAAATACGGGTTAAACCCGGAGGCAGCACTCAGAGAGAAGGATGTGGACAGTGCATTTCGCGCAGCACATACGTTAAAGGGCGTCTGTGTCAATCTTGGATTCAACAAGCTGTATGAGGTAAGATCAGCATTGACTGAGAAGCTTCGTGCAAAAGAATTAGACGGCACAGATGTGATGTTTGAAAAAGTAAAGGAGCAGTATGACATTACCATGAATGCAATCCGTAAACTGCAGTAAAATAAAGAGGAAGCCATGACAAAAAAAGAGGCAGAGGCAGCAATTACATATTTGAAGGAAATATTTGATATTGTTCGGATCGTGGATGCAGAGGCACTGCGCGTTGTCGAGGACGATAAGCTGTTGGATTGCCGCTGCTATGATTTCTGGAACCGCGGACACCAGTGCGAAAACTGTATTTCGCGAAAAGTGCTGCGGCATAAGGGACAGAAGTCCAAACTGGAATATATCGACAACGATATCTTTCAGGTAATCGCAAAATATCTGGAGGTCGATGGAAAACCGTATGTCATGGAAATGATCGAAAAGATCGATGCCGATGACTTCGTTGATTACGAAGACGGAGAACGCCTGGTAGGCAGGATCACCGGATATGCAGAGAAGCTGTATGAGGATGTGCTGACCGGCACATACAACCGGAGATATTACGAGGACGAGATCAAAGGACAGAAGCTGCAGGCAGGTATCGCGGTCATTGATATCGACGATTTCAAGATTTACAACGACGCGTATGGACACAGTGCAGGTGATATGGCGCTGACAACGACGGCACGTGTGATCAACCAGTGTATTCGCGAGGGAGATATACTGATTCGGTATGGCGGCGATGAGTTTCTGCTGGTTCTGCCGAATCTCAAGGAATCTGCACTGAAGAAGGTATTACAGCGTATCTGCGAGGAAGTACATAAGTGTGATGTGCCGGGCTATGCGAAGATGCAGTTGTCCGTCAGCATCGGTGGAGTCGTGACCGGCGTGGAGTCGACCGATGAGTCGGTGCGCCGGGCAGATAAGATGATGTATCTGGCGAAGAATCATAAGAACATGGTTGTCACAGAGCATGACGCGATTGTGGATGGGAAAGAATCGTTTGATATTGGTACAATCAAATCCCGGATTCTGATCGTGGATGACTCAGATATTAACCGAGAACTGATTTCTGAGATGCTGCAAGGCGATTATGGTATTATCGAAGCGACAAATGGAATTGAGTGCCTGGACAAAATCCGGGTATATGGAAATGAGATATCCTTGATACTGCTCGATATTGTTATGCCGGAGATGGATGGATTTGAAGTGCTCGAGGAGATGAACCGGAGACATTGGATTGAGGATATTCCGGTTATCATGATCTCAAATGAAGATTCTGAGGCAGTTATCCGAAAGGCATATGAGATGGGGGTTTCGGATTATATCAGCCGCCCGTTTGATGCGAAAGTTGTCTACCAGAGAGTATTCAATACGATCAAATTATATGCCAAGCAGCGGCGGCTTGTCTCGCTTGTGTCGGAGCATATGTACGAGAAAGAAAAAAATAACCGCATGATGGTGAATATAATGAGCCAGATCGTGGAATTCCGAAATGGCGAGAGTGGTATGCATGTGTTACATATCAATGAAATCACACGGATGCTGCTCGAACGGTTGGTGCAGAAAACCGATGCGTATCCGCACCTGTGGGAAAAACGCAATCTGATTGTGACGGCATCGTCACTGCACGATATTGGAAAGATCGGCATTGACGAGGCAATCCTGAACAAACCAGGCAAGCTGACAGCTGAGGAATTTTCTATCATGAAAACTCATACAACGATTGGTTCTTCCATGTTGGATAATCTGGAATATTATCAGGATGAGGAGTTGGTAAAGGTTGCCAGAGAAATTTGCCGCTCCCATCATGAACGGTATGACGGAAAAGGGTATCCGGACGGCTTGAAGGGGGATGAAATACCGATTTCGGCACAGCTCGTTTCTGTGGCAGATGTGTATGACGCACTGACTTCGGCGCGTGTATATAAACCGGCATTCTCCCATGAGATGTCGATGGAGATGATCTTAAATGGCGAATGTGGTGCATTTAACCCGATTCTGATTGAATGTCTGGTAGATATTCAGGATCAGTTAAAGGCAATGAAAATGAAATAAAAAGAATACAGTTACGAAGGAGAAATGAACGTTATGAAGAAACGAATTTTGGGAATGTGTATGGCAGCAGCTCTGCTTGTATCTTCCATGACCGGATGTGGAAAATCTGATGGAATAAAGAAGGTAAAGCTTGATCCGGATAATCCGGTATCCCTGACGATCTGACAACCATTATGTCTGATTTTGACGACACGAAGTTTTATATGCCGAAGACATTTGAAAATGGATACGGCGCACGTAAGATATTAGATTATAATCTGTCAGATAAGGCAGCTTCAGATAAGTAAGCCATCGACGAGGCCGTTGCCAGAGGGGCTTCGAGAGAAGACACTGTTAAGCCATACATCACAGATGAGTCATTTGATGCATGGTATGAGTCATTCTGCAATGCATTGACAGACGCGGCAGGACAGTAAGCGGCGTGGCTTGCAAAAGAGTGTGGGAACGGAGAATGTGGAGTGAAGAAAAAGAAATCTATTGCCAAGATATTTATGCTGCCAATTCTGGCACTTATATTGATACAGGGATTATTTCCGTTTTTCACGTTAGTGTTTTGCGGGATCCGGAAGAATCTGGAACAAAATGTAATATTGGTCGACAGTCATATGGTCGAGAACCGTCAGGTTGTATTGCAAAATGATATGGTTAACCAGTGAAGCAGCATCTATAAGGAGAGTGATTCCCTGGATGCTGCACTGGAGACGGTGCTGCAGTATCACAGCACATCGGGACTTTTTTGGTGCTTGGAAATGATACACCGACGGACGAAGCAGGAAAATATAACGTTTTTTTGTCCGGGATTCGGATCTGTAGACCAAGGTATCTTCGAATACCAATCTGTTGTTAGAGAGAGGAAGCAAGAAACTGTCACAAGAGATGGATATTTCGTTAGATAGCCCGTGGACAGGAAAATTCACATTTGAAGGATACGGCAACCGGGAGGCAGATGCGTTTTTCTATGAGCCGTATCTGGCGGCAAAGCAGTATCCAATCCTTGATATGGTGAATCTTGGATATTGGTCGAAGCCATTCATCTTAGAGGATCAGGCGGTCGATAATCATAGTATGATCACGTATTCCGTGCCGCTTGTGTATGATGGCGTTGTCGGCGTGGAGATTGGCGAGAAATATTTGCAGAGTTATTTCTCTGTCCGGGATCTCGATAAGGAGTTAAATGCAGGGTATGCGCTTGCAATTGACAAGGGCGGAAATAAATATTAAGTATCGAATATTTCTTTCGATTTTCCACATACTACCCATACAGTACAAAAATGGAAAGTATGTCAGGAGAACAGGAGGAAATAATCAAATGAAAGCAACAGGAATTGTCAGACGGATCGATGAGCTTGGCAGAATTGTCGTTCCGAAGGAGATACGGCGCGTGTTACGGATTCGGGAAGGCGATCCATTGGAAATATTTACAGACAAAGACGGAGAAATCGTGCTCAAAAAATATTCGCCGATTGGAGAACTTTCTGTATTTGCACAGGAATATGTTGATGCGATCGCGGCAAGTCTCGGCTGTGGCGTGTGTGTCTGTGACCGGGATCAGATCATCGCAGTAGCAGGAATACCAAAGAAGGATTTACTCGGTAAATCTCTGCACCGGGAGTTGGAGGATGCAATCAATGACCGGGAAGCAATCCTGGCGCGGAAAGGTGAAAAGAAATTTATCAAGATTCTTGGACATGGCGATAACGAATACGATGGAGAAATCGTGCAGACGATTATTTGCGAGGGCGATGCTATCGGTGCGGTAATTTTGCTCAGCCGGGAAGGAAGCAGGCAAATCGGCGAATCTGAGGTAAAAGCGGCGGCAATTGCAGCGAAATTCCTTGGGAAACAGATGGAAGGGTAAAATTAACGTCGAAATTCCCAAAAAGTGCCAAAAACTTGGCTTTTTTCCTTGACAAACAAAGGGCAACAAGGTATAAATATGCGTAGGGCTTTGTTGGCAAAGCTGATAAAAACAAGATTCGACCGCGGGGGATGTGGTCAGGAAACATCGTTTTATTTATAGGAGGAAATTTCGATGAACAAGAATGAATTAGTTGCAAAGATGGCTGAGAAGGCTGGACTTAAGAAGACAGAAGCTGAGAAAGCACTTAAGGCTTTCACAGAGACAGTAGCAGAAGAGTTAAAGAATGGTGAGAAGATCCAGTTAGTTGGATTTGGTACATTTGAAGTAGCTGAGAGACCTGCTCGTGAGGGACGTAACCCAAGAACAGGTGAGACAATGAAGATCGCTGCTTCTAAGTCTCCTAAGTTCAAGGCTGGTAAGGCTTTAAAGGATTCTTTAAACTAATCTGATTCTTATCCGAAAAGATTTTTCGATAAAGAGTGAAAAGCTGTCGCATGCTGCGGCAGCTTTTTCATATGAGAGGAAAGTAAGGAGGAACGTGCTATGCGTTTAGACAAATATTTAAAGGTATCGCGTCTGATCAAGCGTCGTACGGTTGCGAACGATGCGTGTGATGCAGGCAGAGTCATGGTCAATGATAAGGTTGTCAAAGCGTCCTATGATGTGAAGCCTGGCGATGTGATCGAGATATCATTTGGCAATAAATCGGTAAAGGTCAAGGTCACAATGATCGCGGATTCCACGAAAAAGGAAGATGCAAAAGAGATGTTTGAATATCTTTGATGGATGGTAGAAGGCTCATAAATCGCAGAGTAACTGCATATATTTATGCTATAATAAGTGTGCAGGAGCATACATGGAAAGTCATATGATACATATTACACAACGCGCACATATGAGCCTCACCGGACTGGAAAAGGTGATATCGATGGAACCGGAGCTTGTTGAGGTAGAAACGACAGCAGATCATCTTGCCATCAAGGGGCAGAATCTGCACGCAGAGAAGCTGGATATGGAGAAGGGTGAACTCCAGTTGACCGGAACGATACAGGGGATGCTTTATTCGGACAAAAAGGGAAAGAAGAAAGCCGCGGCGATCGCCAAACGGCTGTTTCGATAATTGACAGATGTATTGATACGACAGGGTGCCATGTTTATCATGAGTGTTGCCGTGGGAATCGCCCTCACACTGTCGTATGATCTTTTGCGTGTATTTCGGCGCGTGGTATCTCATAATTCAATTTTAATAGCGATGGAGGATGTCTGTTTCTGGCTGATCTGGACCTACGTGACGTTGGAGTGCATCCACGTATATGGGGATGGTGTGCTGCATTGGTACATGGCAATCGGTATTTTGTTTGGCGTTATTTTGTTCCATTACACTATAAGTTGTACCTTGCTGAAATCTGTAAACAATATCTTGTACAAGGTAAAAAAATCCGCGAAAAAGCACAAGAAATTGTTGAAAAATAGCGATAATAAGGGTAAAATGTAAATATCTTTAGGTATGAAAAGTGGGTATGGAAATGGCAAAAAGCAGTACAAAAAAATCAGTTCGATATCGTCAGTCACCGGTGATCACATTTCTGGTTGTTGCGGCGGTTATATTTATATGTGTGACTTCGATTGTGCGTGCGACAAGTCTTCACACGAAGAGTAAGCAGTTAGCAGAGACTGAGAAAACGATGGAGTTGAAGGTCGAAGAGGCAAAGCAGGAGCAGGCGGATCTCGATGCACAGGAGAAATATATGCAGACGAATGAATATATAGAGGACGTGGCAAAGGACAAGCTTGGATTAGTGAAACCAGATGAGCTGGTTATCCGTCCGGCAGAATAAATGAATCCGAGATAAGAAGTTGATAAGCTTCCGGCAGAGTGCCGGAAGTTTTTTTGCGTAAAAATGTCTATAAATTCTATCTCCCAGCTGTCACTGTTAGACATACACAGATGGAAGAATTGTATAAACTTGTATGGCAAATTTGAAACAGACGGAAACCATCTGGTAGAGGGGATTGAGAAAATGAAAGTGGCGAAGCTTTTTTCTGGTAGTGCAGATATTCTGATTTCATATTGTGTGGGACATTGCAGTCTGCTTGACACAGCACCATTTGGAACGGCAATCATTGGTGCGGGCAGTGCCTGTGGGAGAAGTCCATGGATGTTGCTGCTCGGATTGCTCGGCGCATTTTTTGAGCAGGGTGGTTTTGAGAAACAGGGACAGAGGATCTATCCACTGATCTGGGTGATGGCAGCTGTGCTTGTACGCGTCAGAAAGCTGCAGCTATTGTATCCACGTTCGTTTCTGTTGTCTGTCCTTGTCGGACTGGAGACGATCGTTCTTCAGATCGGTGCGGCGTTCTGGCTGCCGGGGGCAATCGGAATCCCTTTGGCGTGCGCAGAAGGTGCATTCGTTTTTTCTTTTATGTTATCATATTGCTTTTCTTATCGGAATCTGAGTGGGGATAAGCTCCTTTTTTTAACAGACACCCAGACGATGCTTGCGGTGCTGATTCTTGGAACAACCGTACTTGCCGGGATGCCGGTTCAGCTTGGTGGAGTCGTCGAGGTGCTTGCGAGCGTGTGCCTGTTTACAATCTTTTATATATCGTATCGGTTTGGATTTTCGGCTGGCGTTTCCTGGGCGGCAATCTCCGGCGCGATCTATGCTCTTCGAACTGACGATATGCAAATGCTTGCTGCGTGGGTATTTCTTGCAGTACTTGTAAATGGACTGACGGAGTTTCTACATATGGGACGGTATGGGAGCGTTCTGATTTTTGCGGCGAGTGATTGCCTGCTTGGATATTTTGCTTTTCCACAGATGCTTTCAGAGGCTGGTATCAAGGCAATCGTGACGGCAGTGTTTGTGCTGCTTTTTTTGCCGGGGCGTCTGTTTGTGCAGCTGCGTGCCCAAGGGGATGCAGGGGCATTTTCCGGGGCAGAATGGGGCAAGCTTACGCTTTCCCGCGTGCGCAGCTTCTCGGATGCGTTGAAACGGATTGATTATACGTTTGCAGGAACCGGGGGACAGCGGATTGGATTTTCGCAGATTGGAACGATGCTGGAGGATTTTACAAAGCAGTTGGACCGCCCTGTTGCGATGCGCAAGGATGCGGAGACGGCAATCGTGTCTGAGCTTGGCAGGATGGGCGTACATGTGAAATCTTTGACGCTCTTAAAGGCGCAGAATGGCAGATACCAGCTCTATGCGGATGCCCGCGTGGGACGTGGCAGACTGGTCGGTGCAGAGGCAGTGCGGAAGATTGCAAGCAGGGAGACGGGAATCCCTTTTGAGATCGGGGACGAAAGCCGCCAGATAGTTGGACGGAGCTATGACCTTGTCGTATTGAACCAGAAGCCTGCGTTCCGCATTCAGACTGCCGCCCGCCGTCTTTCCTGTCAGGAGGATGTGATATCGGGGGACAATTTTTATATTGGGAATCTGAAGAATGGACAGGCGCTTGTGATGATTGCTGATGGCATGGGAAATGGTGTGCAGGCGGCAAAAGACAGCGAGGCACTGCTCTCTGCGGTTGAGGAACTTGTTATGACCGGATTTGAACAGGAAATGGCAGTGCGGCTTGTGAATGCGTATCTGGCAGAGAAAAATAAGGGGGAGCATTTTACAACACTGGATATGCTGCTGCTGGATCTGTACACAGGAGTTGGACATCTGGTAAAATACGGTGCCGCAACAACTTATGTGTGCCGGGGAAACTGGATGGAGTGTATCAAATCGACATCGCTTCCGGTTGGGGTAATGGAGGATGCCGGATGCGAGTGCAGCAGTAAGAAATATTATGCCGGCGATCTGATTGTCATGGTGAGTGATGGCGTGCTGGACAGTATTTTGTTTGAAAATAAAGATGATTATATGCACAATCTGCTCGAAGAGTTAAAGGATGAAGAGCCAGAAACAGTGGTGGAGGCGGTTATTCAGGATATCCGGAGCGTGTGCGGAAAACGATTGAAGGATGATGCGACGATTATTGTGTGCAAGGTCATGAAAAAACTGTGAATCGCTATACGAAAGGTATTGTTTGTGCTAATATAAGAATGGTAAAAACTGACAAATGACGGAGTATGTATGAATTATTTTGAGCAAAAAGTCTACAATTATATACAGACACAGGGATTGATCGAACCGGGAAACAGGCTTGTAGTCGGTGTGTCGGGTGGTGCGGATTCCGTGTGCCTGCTACGTGTGTTAAAAGCGCTTATGCCGGTTTTGCACATTCCTTCGCAGGGCATCGTTGTGGTGCATGTGCATCATGGTATCCGGGGCGCGGAGGCAGAGCATGATGCGGCATTTACAAAGGATTTGTGTGCAAAGTCTGGCTTTCTGTATCAGGAATACCGGAAAGACATTCCGGCGTATGCAAAGCAGCGAAATATGACCGTTGAGGAAGCGGGACGGGAGTACCGTTATCAGTGTATGGAAGAGCTGGTCATGCAGCTGAAATTCGATAAGATCGCAGTCGCGCACAACCAGGATGATGTTGCGGAGACGGTGTTGTTCCATATGCTTCGTGGCAGTGGTTTGAACGGACTTGCCGGAATCGCGGCGAGCAGGGGAAATATCATTCGTCCACTGCTTGGTGTGTCGCGTGCAGAAATCGAAGCGTATCTGGAAGAATGCGGACAGGATTTCTGTCAGGATTCGACAAATGCTGAGCTTGCCTATGCACGGAACAAGATCCGTCACAGTATATTGCCGGTGATGAAGGAATTAAACGACCGGGCGGTGGAGCATATCTGCCAGCTGGCGCAGGATGCGGCACAAAGCTATGATTATATTCATACGCAGGCGATGGAACAATGCGATACAACAGAGGATGAGGATGCCTTTGGCAGAACGGTGACATTGCCGATTGCGGAGTTGTATAAGGTAGGGCCGGTGCTGCAGGAGCATATTGCCTGGGAGGCAATCGGACAGGTCGCACAGCGCAAGAAGGATATCACGAGACGGCATATACAGGCGGTTGTGGCACTGATCTATCAGGATTCCGGAAGCAGTGTACAGCTTCCATATGGTATCCATGCGAGAAGAAATTACGGGGAGCTGATCCTGTCGGATAAGGTGCAGGCAATGGCGGATTACCGGTTTGTGATTGCACAGACAGGTGATTATGAAATCCCGGATCAGGGAACACTTTCGGTATCTATCGAGGATTTTATATTTAAGGAACCAATTCCGAAAAAAAACTATACGAAATTCATTGACTATGCTAAAATAAAAGGTACTCTGTGTGTCCGGACACCGGAAGACGGAGATTATATTGTGATTGATACAGCTGGAAATACGAAGAAGCTGTCGCGTGTATTTATCGATGCGAAGGTTGACCGGATCAAACGGGCAGGCTGGCCGGTGCTTGCATGCGGACAGGAAATCGTATGGGCAGTTGGACTGCGGTTTTCCCCGGCGTATCATGTGGATGAGCAGACAAACAAAATCATGAAAATACAGTATGAAGGCAAAGGAGATCAGGATGGAACAAAAGATTGATGTTATGATTGATGAGGTAGCTGTGGAGGCAAGAATCGCAGAGATCGCGCAGCAGTTAAGCAAGGAATATGAAGGAAAGACGATTCATATTATCGGTGTTTTAAAGGGAAGCGTGTTCTTCATGTGTGAGCTTGCAAAGCGTCTGACTGTACCAGTGACGATGGATTTCATGTCTGTTTCCAGCTATGGAAACGATACCAAGTCCTCAGGTGTTGTAAAGATGATCAAGGATCTTGATGAAAGTATCGAGGGAAGAGATGTGGTATTGATTGAGGATATCATGGATTCCGGCCGTACACTTTCTTATCTGATCAATATATTGAAGGAGCGCAAGCCGGCAAGCTTTAAGGTAGTCACATTACTGGATAAGCCGGATCGCCGTGTTGTAGAGTTAGAACCGGACATCACCGGATTTGTGATTCCAGACCGTTTCGTTGTAGGATATGGTCTTGATTGCGCACAGAAATACAGAAATCTTCCATATATCGGTGTGATTTCTGAGTAATACATAAATTTATCCAGAAGGGAGCATAGCATGAAGGGATTAAAAAAAGGACTCGGAATCTACCTGATTCTGTTCTTTGCGATGTTCTGTGGCATTATTTGGTACATGAACAAGAACTCAAAGACAGATTCCGGTTATACGATCGTCGATTTTCAGGCAGAAGTATCCGAGGATTTGATAGGCTCCGTTGAGATCTATCAGAATAAGGAGATACCGACAGGTACAGTATACATCACGTATCGTCAGACGAACGAAGAAAAAGAATTCTATGTGTCGGATGTCAATAAGGTACAGCAGATCATCATGAGCAAAGGAAACGGAAATATCCGTCTGGAGCTGCATGATGTCAGTGGTCAGAGCAACATCTGGACATGGCTGCCGACAGTCGTACTTATTGTCGTACTGCTGGTTGTTGTTATGATTTTTATGGCAAATATGTCTGGTGCCGGTGGCGGCGGTGGTGCCGGTGGCGGCAAGATGATGAACTTTGGCAAGAGCCGGGCACATATGTCGAACGAGAATGACCAGAAGTATACATTCAAAGATGTCGCTGGTCTGGAAGAAGAAAAAGAGGATATGGCAGAAATCGTTGATTTCCTGCGGAATCCAAAGAAATATAACACACTGGGGGCGCGTATTCCGAAGGGAGTTCTGTTAGAGGGACCTCCGGGAACAGGTAAGACACTTCTTGCAAAGGCGGTTGCCGGAGAAGCCGGTGTTCCGTTCTTCTCGATTTCCGGTTCGGATTTCGTCGAGATGTTCGTCGGTGTTGGAGCGAGCCGTGTGCGTGATCTGTTTGAGGATGCAAAGAAGAACGCACCATGTATCGTGTTTATCGATGAGATTGATGCGGTTGCCAGAAAGCGAGGCTCTGGTCTCGGTGGCGGTCATGATGAGCGTGAGCAGACATTGAACCAGATGCTTGTTGAGATGGATGGTTTCGGTACGAATGAAGGTATCATCGTACTTGCGGCGACAAACCGCGTGGATATTCTGGATCCGGCAATCTTAAGACCGGGACGTTTTGACCGGAAGGTCATGGTTGGCAGACCGGATGTAAAGGGACGTGAGGAAATCCTGCGTGTTCATGTCAGAAACAAGCCGTTGTCCGATGATGTTGACTTGCATGAGATAGCAAGAACAACCGCTGGATTTGCAGGCGCAGATCTGGAGAACCTGATGAATGAAGCAGCTATCTGTGCAGCTAAACAGAATCGGCAGTTTATCAAGAAGGAAGATGTTGACAAGAGTTTTGTCAAGATTGGAATTGGCGGTGAGAAGAAGAGCCGTCTCGTACCGGAGAAAGAGCGGAAGATTACCGCTTATCACGAGAGCGGACATGCAATTTTGTTCCATTTGCTGAGCGAGGTTGGACCGGTGCATCTCGTATCTATCATTCCGAACGGCAGAGGTGCTGGTGGATATACGATGCCATTGCCGGAGAATGATAATGTGTTTATGACGAAAAAGCATATGTTGCAGGATATTATGGTCAGCTTCGGTGGACGAATTGCAGAGGAACTGATCTTCGGTGATATCACAACGGGGGCTTCTGCAGACATCAAGCAGGCAACCCAGACCGCACAGGCAATGGTTGTCAAATATGGTATGTCTGAGAAGGTTGGACTGATAAACTATGAGGTTAACAGCGAGGAAGAAGTATTTCTTGGAAGAGATCTTGGACATGCGAGAAATTACAGTGAGAAGGTCGCTGCGATGATCGACAAAGAAGTTCGCCGGATCATGGATGAGTGTTATCAGGAAGCAAAGCTTATTATCGAGAGTCATATGGATGTATTGCATCGATGTGCAGCAGCTTTGCTGGAGAAAGAACGTATCAACCGTGCAGAATTTGAAGCACTTTTTGAGGTAAGTCCAACAGAAACTTATTCAGATGGACTGGATACAACAGGACGGAACCTGTAATCGATTGTGGAAATTGCAGTGATAGAAACCACAAAATTGTGCATGATGCACAAAAAGACGCCAACAATCGATTTTTTTTGACATAATTCAAGAGAATATGCACAAAAAATATTTAAAAAAATTTAAATGTTTGGGCAGACTTTTTAAGGTTTATATGTATAATAATACTTGTAACCCCCCAATACATTATATAGTTTTTTGCTACACCCCAAAGTAACAAAATACCTTCTCCGAAAAGGACAGCCGATCGTTGGCTGTCCTTTTCCCTTTCTATTTTTAATTTTTTATTGTGTAAATTCCTGTCCTGTATTAAAATAATAGATAGTCGTCAAAAAAGAATTAGGGAGGATACTCTTGATGGTGGAGAATCAGAGACAGGCTCTCAAAGTATTACAGTATGTATATAATACAAAGACTGCATTAAATTTCGGTGCATTGTTTGCGGACGGAACGGATAGTTACCGGCATCCGGCAGAGTTAAAGATTGGAGATTCGGTGACATTGCGGTTCCGTACAGGAAGAAACAATGTGGATGCTGTCTATCTGGTTTACAATGGGGAGCGTTGTAACATGCAGGTGGGTAGCAGTGATGAGTTATTTGATTATTATGCATATACCATTTCCGAGGTAACGGATGACATAGACTATTATTATATGGTGCTTGCCGGAAATGTTACCTGTTATTATAACAAGCTTGGCACACAGAAGGATCTGAATCCAGATTATAATTTTCAGATCGCACCGGGATTCTCGGTTCCAAAATGGGCGCGGGGAGCTGTGTTCTACCAGATTTTTGTGGATCGTTTTTACAATGGAGATCCGTCCAACGATGTGGAGGACAACGAATACTGTTATATCGGCGAAGGCACACGCAAGGTAACGGACTGGTTTAAGTATCCAGACAATATGGATGTCCGCAGCTTCTATGGTGGTGATCTGCAGGGTGTTATGGATAAGCTTGATTATCTGCAGGGACTTGGTGTGGATGTTATTTATCTGAACCCGATTTTTGTTTCTCCATCCAATCATAAATATGATATTCAGGATTATGATTATGTAGATCCGCATTTTGGTAAGATTGTGAAGGATGGCGGAGAGTGTCTGCCAGAGGGATGCAAGGATAATAAGCAGGCAAGCAAGTATATTATGCGTGTGACAGATAAGGCGAATCTGGAAGCAAGCAATGAATTGTTTGCGCAGCTTGTGGAGGAGATTCATAGACGTGGCATGCGTGTGATCCTGGATGGTGTATTTAACCATTGTGGTTCTTTCAATAAGTGGCTGGATCGCGAATGTATTTATGAGAATCAGGAGGGCTATGAGAAGGGCGCTTATGTGGATTACCAGAGCCCATACAGAAGCTTCTTCAAGTTCCAGGATCCTTGGCAGTGGCCATACAACGGCACATACAATGGCTGGTGGGGACATGATACCCTTCCAAAACTCAATTATGAAGAATCGGATAAGTTGTATGAATATATTATGCAGATTGGAGAAAAGTGGGTTTCTCCACCATTCAACGCTGATGGCTGGCGTCTGGACGTGGCTGCCGATCTTGGCTATACGGAAGAATTTAACCACCGTTTTTGGCGTGATTTCCGGACAAGAGTGAAAAAAGCAAATCCAGAAGCACTGATCCTTGCGGAGCATTATGGTGATCCAAAGGCATGGCTTTTGGGTGATCAGTGGGATACCGTTATGAACTATGATGCATTTATGGAACCGATCACATGGTTCCTGACCGGTGTGGAGAAGCACAGTGATGAGTTCCGCGGTGATCTGCTTGGAAATCCAGATGCATTTACCGGAGCGTTGCGCCATCATATGTCGCGGTTCAATCAGAATTCTCTGGAAATCGCGATGAACGAGCTGTCCAATCACGACCATTCACGATTCCTGACACGTACGAACCGTCGTGTCGGACGAATCCATACGATGGGTCCGGAGGCTGCCAGTGAGAACATTAACAAGGGTGTATTTCGCGAGGCTGTTGTGTTTCAGATGACATGGCCGGGTGCACCGACGATTTATTATGGCGATGAGGCAGGTCTGTGCGGATGGACGGATCCGGATAATCGGCGTGGATATCCGTGGGGCAGAGAGGATCAGAATCTGATTCAGTTCCACCGGGATATCATCAAGGTACACAAAGGCAGTGCGGCGCTGATGAAGGGATCTGTAATGTTCCTGCATGGTGCCTACAAGGTAGTCAGCTATGGACGATTCCTGCCGGGCGAGGCAGTGGTTGTGATTCTGAACAATGATTACGAGCCGCATGAGCTGAACCTGCATGTGCGCAGACTCGGTGTACAGGATGGCGCGGTGATGAAAACCTGTATCACGACGACGGAGAGTGGCTATCAGATGGATGAGACAGGATATGTCGTTGCAAATAACAAGCTGAAAATTACAGTTGAACCGATTTCTGCGGTTGTACTGAAATATACAGAGCCTTCTGTATAAATAAAAAATGATAAATAATTTGTGTCCCTGTTTCGGAAACGGAACAGGGATTTTTTATACCCATAGTTACAACAAAAGGAACTTTAGCTGGTTTTATGCAAAAACCCAATATGTGAGAATAAAAGCAGATTGTTGTGAAAAGCGAGGGTATGCATAAAGTGGTGCTAATGTCGTTAAAACTATATCTTGCATGGGGATGCCTGGCGCTTGTGATTTTGATTTTAGGTATTTTGATATATATGATGCTTCAGGAACGAAAGCGGGGAAAAAGTCCTGAGTAGTTTGCCGGTATATATAGGCACAGTGGAAGACGAGGTGTAAAACATGCAGGATCGTGCTTTTTATGAGCGCATAGGAGCAAAATTTCAGAATGAACGCGAAAGGCAGAAGATTACGAGAGAGCATATGGCGGAGCAGATTAACATTTCCTCCAAATTCCTGTATGAGATAGAGAGCGGAAGAAAAGGTTTTTCATGTGAGATATTTCGGAATATGTGTAAATATCTGCATGTAAATGCGGATTATATTCTGGAGGAAGATGATGTTGCCAGCAGCCAGATGCGAATCGAGACGATGACACGGGATTTTTCAGCAGAGGAAATGAATTATCTTGTGAAAATGATCGAGGGAATCCGCGAGATGCGCAAGGCATATGAGCAGAACGACAAAATTGGTTGACAGCCGGGACATCCTGTGCTATTTCTTATACAGATAAGAGATATAATCAAGGAGGTAATTATGGTTAAACATATTATTTTGTGGACATTGAAAGAGACGGACGCGGACAAGAAGGCAGAGATCCTTGCAAATATGAAGGAGCATCTGGAGGGACTGGCAGGTAAGGTACCGGGACTTCTGGAGGTTCATGTAAGAACGAATCCGCTTGCATCTTCGAATGCGGAGGTCATGCTTGATACAACGTTGGAAAATGAGGAAATGCTGAAGGGTTACCAGAAGCATCCGGCGCATGTAGAGGTTGCAAATACGTATGTGCGTCCATATACAGATGTGCGTATGTGCATGGATTATGAAGTGTAACGAATAAAAAGAAACGAAAACGCAGAGGATAACGGGAGTGCAGGACATTCCCGTTATTTTTATTGTGGAGGGATGAATTGTATGGATTTCAAAGTGTATTTCATCAAAAAGAACATTTGTTCTATACAAATAAAAAAAGATGTGGTAGAATGATTGATATAGTTTGGAACTACACAGAAACTGGAGAATAGCATGGATCATTTTGAATTAGTATCGGAATATGCACCGACCGGAGATCAGCCGGAGGCGATTGATGGACTGGTAAAGGGCTTTCAGGAAGGAAAGAAATGTCAGACGCTGCTCGGTGTCACAGGTTCCGGAAAGACGTTTACGATGGCGAATGTCATCGCCAAATTAAATAAACCGACGATCATCATATCGCACAATAAGACATTGGCGGCACAGCTTTACAGTGAGTTTAAGGCGTTCTTCCCGCACAATGCGGTGGAGTATTTTGTCTCCTATTACGATTATTACCAGCCGGAGGCATATGTGCCGTCGACGGACACATACATTGCGAAGGATTCAGCCATCAATGATGAGATTGATAAGATGCGGCACAGTGCCACATCCGCTCTGATTGAGCGAAAGGATGTAGTAGTTGTATCTTCCGTATCCTGTATCTATGGTTTGGGTGATCCGGAAGAATATAAGAGCATGATGCTCTCACTCCGACCGGGTATGGAGAAAGACCGGGATGAACTGATCCGACAGTTGATCGACATTCAGTACACGCGGAATGAGGTGGATTTCACGCGGGGAACTTTCCGTGTGAAGGGGGATATTGTCGATATCCTTCCGGTGTCGACGTTTGAAGATGGAATCCGGATTGAATTTTTCGGTGATGAGATTGACCGGATCGTAGAGTTTGATCCGCTGACCGGAGAGATCAAGCGTGCGCTTTCCTTTGCATGTATCTTCCCGGCATCGCATTATGTTGTCGCACCGGAGAAAATGAAGCATGCGATCGTGGAGATCGAAGAGGAACTAAAACAGCAGGTGGCATATTTCAAGGAGAATGACAAGCTGCTGGAAGCGCAGCGTATCCGTGAGCGGACAGAGTTCGATATGGAGATGCTGCAGGAGACAGGATTTTGCTCCGGTATCGAGAACTATTCCCGGATATTGGCGGGTATGAAACCAGGGGCTACACCGAATACTTTGCTCAATTTCTTCGATGATGATTATTTGATCATCGTGGATGAGTCACATATTACATTGCCGCAGGTACGAGGCATGTATGCGGGCGACCGTTCCAGAAAGACAACGCTGGTTGATTATGGATTCCGGCTTCCGTCGGCACTGGATAACCGTCCGCTTAATTTTCAGGAGTTTGAATCAAAGATTGACAAGATCCTATATGTATCGGCAACGCCATCCGATTATGAAAAAGAACACGAGGAAAACCGCGTCGAGCAGATCATCCGTCCGACCGGACTGTTGGATCCAGAAGTAGAAGTGCGGCCGATTGAAGGACAGGTGGATGATCTTGTATCGGAAGTCAATAAAGAGGTGGCAAAAGGCAATAAGATATTGGTAACGACACTGACGAAGCGTATGGCAGAGGATCTGACCGACTATATGAAGCAGCTTGATATCAAGGTCAAATATCTGCATTCGGATATTGATACGCTGGAACGTCTGGAGATCGTGCGTGATCTTCGAATAGGCGTATTCGACGTACTGGTCGGAATCAATCTGCTTCGTGAGGGATTGGATATTCCGGAGATCACACTGGTTGCGATTCTGGATGCGGATAAGGAAGGCTTCCTTCGTTCGGAGACATCGCTTGTACAGACGATTGGACGAGCTGCGCGTAACGTGGATGGACATGTCATCATGTATGCCGATACGATCACGGACTCCATGCGGCATGCGATTGACGAGACGAACCGTCGACGGAAGATTCAGGACGCTTACAACAAAGAACATGGCATTACACCGCAGAGTATCAAGAAGGATATCCGTGACCTGATCAGTCTGGATACGGGTGAGAACGTGACTACGAAGAAGGAACGTGAGAAAGATCCGGAATCCATGACGAAGAAGGAACTGAACGCCGGGATTGCACGTCTGACGAAGAAGATGAACAAGGCAGCGATGGAGCTTAACTTTGAGGAGGCAGCGGTGCTTCGTGATGAGTTGAAGGAATTAAAGATAGCCTTGCGGGATTATGATGATTAGTTTACAATTATTTTAGTTATACTATGGAGGAGGCGAAGCCTAATATATTATATTGAAGTTGTACATAATTATCAGTTTCTACGCAGACGCGCTCCCGTTCGGTTCAGCACGCAGTGGATACTAAATTCGCGACATGGGCATGCCGCTCATTAAGTACCAGCGTGCTTCAACGGTCTGCTAAAGAAACGATAATTATGTACAACAACGGAACTATAAGGAAGGCTTCACATTGCGTGATTGTTGAAACTTCATGTAAGCAAAATTAAGCAATTACAAAGTGAAAGGATATGTGTAAGATAGAAAATTGTTTTGTAATTGTTGAATAATAAAATGAATAAGGAGGCTTTGATATGGAAAGAGATGAATTGATTGAGGAGATCTCAAGAAGAAAAGGAATTGCGATGGAAGAGGTTGCAGAGATCTTAGATGAGGAGGATGCAATCTGCTTAGAAGAGGAAGCAAAGTTTGTACAGCAGATGAAGAAAAAGAAGAGAAGAAAGAAGATGTGCATGCTTGGAACAATCACGATATTCCTTGCAGGTGCAATCTGTGCCCTCTTCGTCCTTGACAAGAAGGAGAAGATCAACATGTCAGATTTAGAAGATATGGTGAAGGATAACGTGAAGAAATATACAGACAAGTATATGGATAAGATCAAGAAATTTAGCTAGACAAAGGAGTAAGCGGAAACAGACGTCATGAGTGAACATAAGTATATCACCATCAAAGGTGCAAGAGAACACAATTTAAAGAACATTGACATCAAGATTCCGCGTGATCAGTTTGTAGTATTGACAGGACTTTCCGGTTCCGGTAAGTCCTCTCTTGCTTTTGATACGATCTATGCGGAAGGACAGCGAAAATATATGGAGTCTCTGTCGTCCTATGCACGACAGTTCTTAGGACTTGCGGACAAGCCGGATATTGACTCGATTGAAGGGCTTTCTCCGTCTATTTCCATCGATCAGAAATCAACGAACCGGAACCCGCGTTCCACGGTTGGAACGGTGACGGAGATCTACGATTACCTGCGTCTTCTGTATGCACGTATCGGAATCCCGCATTGTCCGAAATGCGGAAAAGAGATTTCCAGACAGACAGTCGATCAGATGGTTGACGAGATTATGGAACTGCCTGAGGGCACGAAGTTCCAGCTGCTCGCGCCGGTTGTGCGCGGACGGAAGGGTGAACATGTCAAGCTGCTGCAGCAGGCAAAGAAAAGTGGCTATGTGCGCGTAATCGTGGATGACAGCATGTATGATCTGTCAGAGGAGATCAAGCTTGATAAGAACAAGAAGCATAATATCGATATCGTTGTGGACCGGCTCGCAGTCAAAGAGGGCATCGAAAGCCGTCTGACCGATTCTATCGAAACTGTTTTGAAGCTCGCAGAGGGACTGGTCAAGGTTGATGTGATCGGCGGAGAAACAATGTTATTTTCGGACAGCTTCTCCTGCCCGGATTGTGGTATCAGCATTGAGGAGATTGAGCCGCGAAGCTTCTCGTTCAACAATCCATTTGGTGCATGTCCTTGTTGTACCGGACTTGGATTCAAGACAGAATTTGATATTGATCTGATTATCCCGGATGACAGTCTGACTCTGAATGAAGGAGCGATTGCCGTACCGGGCTGGCAGTCCAGCGGTGATAAGAAGAGCTATGCACATGCATGTCTCGAAGCGCTTGCCAAAGAATACAAATTCTCTTTGGATGTACCGTTTAAGGATCTGCCGGAAGAGGCAAAGCATGTGATTTTGTACGGAACGGAAGGCGAGAAAATCTATGTGCACTATAAGAGTGCCTATAACGGAAAAGATGCATTTTATGCGAATTACGAAGGACTGCTTCGGAATCTGCAGCGCCGGTACAGAGAAACCACTGCAGAATCAGTTAAGCAGGATTACGAGACTTATATGACCGTGACACCGTGTGAGGTGTGTCATGGTAAGCGACTGAAACCAGAGTCTCTGGCAGTTACCATCGGTGGAAAGAATATTGCGGATGTCACGGATTTGTCGGTGGTAGCCCTGCATGATTTTATCTCAAAATTAGAGCTTACCGACCGACAGAAGATGATTGGTGCACAGGTGTTAAAGGAGATTCAGGCGAGACTTGGATTTATGATCAATGTCGGTTTGGATTATCTGACACTGTCGCGTGCAACGGGAACCTTATCCGGTGGAGAAGCACAGCGTATCCGTCTGGCAACCCAGATTGGTTCTGGTCTGGTTGGAGTTGCGTACATTCTGGATGAGCCAAGTATCGGATTGCATCAGCGTGACAATGATAAGTTGATCGCAGCACTGAAACGTCTGCGTGACCTTGGAAATACTTTGCTTGTCGTAGAGCATGACGAGGATACGATGCTTGCAGCAGATCACATTATAGATATTGGACCGGGTGCAGGTGCAAACGGTGGTGAAGTTGTGGCACAGGGAACCGCAGAGGAGATCATGCAGTGCCCAGAGTCTATCACAGGAGCATACCTAAGTGGCAGGATCAAGATTCCGGTACCGGAGGAGCGGAGAACACCAACCGGATATATCGAGGTGCTTGGTGCCCGACAGAACAACTTGAAGAATATTAATGTGAAGTTCCCGCTTGGAGTGATGACCTGCGTGACAGGTGTATCCGGTTCTGGAAAGAGTTCGCTTGTCAATGAGATCTTATATAAGCATCTGGCGAGAACTCTGAACCGCGCGAAGGTAAAACCGGGCAAGCATGAAGATATCACAGGACTTGACCAGCTGGATAAGATTATCAACATTGACCAGTCTCCGATCGGCAGAAGCCCACGTTCCAACCCGGCAACTTACACAGGCGTCTTTGATCTGATTCGTGATCTGTTCGCAAACACAAAGGATGCAAAGGCAATGGGTTACACGAAAGGACGATTCTCCTTCAATGTCGCCGGTGGTCGTTGTGAGGCGTGCCGTGGCGATGGTATCATCAAGATTGAGATGCATTTCTTGGCGGATGTATATGTACCATGTGAAGTCTGTCATGGAAAGCGGTACAACCGGGAGACATTGGAAGTCAAATACAAGGGCAAGAGCATCTACGATGTACTTGATATGACAGTTGATGAAGCGTGTGAGTTCTTCGCACATGTGCCATCTGTCCTGCGCAAGATTTCGACCTTGCAGGAGGTTGGACTTGGCTATATCAAGCTTGGACAGCCATCGACGACATTGTCCGGTGGAGAAGCACAGCGAATCAAGCTTGCAACAGAACTTTCCCGCCGTAGCACAGGCAGAACGATCTATGTCTTAGATGAACCGACAACTGGATTGCATTTTGCGGATGTACATCGTCTGGTCGATATCCTGCGCCGTTTGTGTGAGGGCGGAAATACGGTCGTTGTCATCGAGCATAACTTAGATGTTATCAAAACCGCTGATTATATCATTGATATCGGACCGGAAGGTGGCGAAGGCGGTGGAACGGTTGTAGCAACCGGAACACCGGAAGAGATTGTCAAGTGCAAGAAGAGTTATACGGGGCAGCATCTGAAGAAATACTTGAAGAAGTAAAATGTTAAAAAAATTTTAAGAAAAAACCAAAGAAAATGTATGTTCTCAATTATAATTCTTGGTTACAATTTAGAAAAATAAAGATAGCGAACCGCTTGTTATGTTGAGTGGATATATATAATACCAATTCTAAAGCAGACCATTGGAGCATGTCGGCACTTAATGAGCTGGAACAGCGAATTTAGTACCGCTACATGCGGAAGTGAGCGAGAGCGCGTCTGCTGTGAATTGTGTATTATATATATCCAGATTAAGGATAGAAGCGGTTCGCTGGAATTATAAGGAGGGTACAACATGTATATTGCAAAGGATACAAGATACGACAATATGAAGTACAATTATTGTGGTGCAAGTGGCTTGAAACTTCCTGCTGTATCACTTGGGCTTTGGCACAACTTTGGTGCGAACGGAAATTTTGATACGATGGTAGATATGTGTGAGACAGCATTTGATAATGGTATTACACATTTTGACCTGGCGAACAATTATGGACCATATGATGGCGCTGCAGAGGAGAACTTTGGCAAGATCTTAGATAAGAGCCTGCGTCCATACCGGGACGAGATGATCATCTCTACGAAGGCTGGATATACGATGTGGCCGGGGCCTTACGGCGACTGGGGCAGCAAGAAATATCTGGTGGCAAGTCTCGATCAGAGCCTGAAGCGTATGGGACTTGATTATGTGGATATCTTCTATCACCACAGACCAGATCCGAATACACCGCTGGAAGAGACTGCCTGTGCTTTGGATGGCATTGTTCGAAGCGGAAAAGCGTTGTATGTTGGAATCTCCAATTACAATAAAGAGCAGACAATTGAAATTGCAAAGCTGTTCAAGGAGATGAAGACACCATTTATCATCAACCAGAGACGATACAATATGTTTGATCGTGCGATGGAAGAGGATGGATTAAAAGATTATGCGGCTGCAAACGGCATTGGTATTATCACATTCTGTCCGTTGGCGCAGGGCTTGCTTACAAATCGTTACTTAAATGGTATTCCGGAGGACAGCCGTATCCGTACCGATGGCAGATTCCTGAAGGAGACAGCCATTAACGAGGAGACAATCGCAAAGGTTCGCGCACTGAATGTGATCGCGGAAAATCGTGATCAGACATTGGCGGAGATGGCACTTGCATGGATTCTGCGTGATAACGATATCACAAGTGTGCTGATTGGTGCATCAAGACCTTCCCAGATCTTAGATAACATCAGCATGCTGAAGAATATGACATTTACACAGGAAGAACGCGAGAAAATCGACAGAATCACAAAATAGAAATAAGGGACGCTTCTTTTGTCATGAGGAGCGTCCCACTGTCTTATAAAAAGCCGTGCATAGGTTGTAGAAATACCTTGTGCACGGCTTTTTTAATATGAAATAAATATATGTTTTGTAATGCGGAGCAATAACCAATTCCTATACATTTTCTTGTTGTGCATTCAACCGCGTCAGCTCGCGTAATTCCTTAATAGTAAATACACCACAGACTACGGCGGCTGCGACATCTGCAATCGGACCTGCGTACATGACACCGTCGATTCCCATGAAGATCGGGAAGATCACGATGAGCGGCAACAGGAAAAGAATCTGTCTCGTCAGCGACATGAAGATACCAAGCTGCGATTTGCCGATGGAATTGAAGAAATTCGCTGTCACAGGCTGGATGCCGTTGATCAAAGTGAAGAACATATAAATCCGGAAGTACCGTTCAGAAAACTGATAGTAAAGCTCGCTTCCTTCTCCAAAGACACGGATGATCTGTCTTGGGAAAAGCTGGAAGCATGCAAACGCAATCAGCGACAGGAAGGTAGCGGTGGCAAGCGCCAGAAGATATGTTTTCTTCACGCGGTTGTATTTCTTTGCGCCGTAATTAAATCCGATGACCGGCTGGATGCCCTGTGAGATACCGATGACAAAGGACATGAAGATCATGTTGACCTTTGTAATGATACCGGCACAGGCAAGCGGGATATTACTTCCGTAGACGGATGATGCACCGTAATGTGACAGGACGTTGTTCATCACGATCTGTACGACAGTCATAGCAATCTGGTTGAAACATGCACTGGCACCGAAACGCATGATGTTGGCAAAATAATTTCCACGGATTCGGAAACACCGTCTGTGCAACCGGATAGTCTTGAAATGAAACATGTATCGCAAACTGATGCAGAAGGATACAATCTGTCCAAGAATCGTTGCGAGTGCGGCACCGCGCATTCCCATATCCAATGTAAAGATGAAGATTGGATCAAGAATCGTATTTACAATGGCGCCGATCAGCATGGAAATCATTGAATAACGGGGACTTCCATCGGCAAGGATCAGCTTGCTCATACCGGTGTTAGCAATCAGAAATGGAAATCCGATCGCAACAATGCGTGTATATGCCTGTGCATACGGCAGAACTTCCGCTGTTGCTCCGAAGAATTTCAGCATCGGTGTAAGCAGGATGGAGGTAAGTGCGAATAGTGCAAGTCCGAAGATCACCATCAGGCAGATACCACAGCCGGCATAATCGGCAGCTTCTTCGTCTTCTTTTGCACCAAGTTTCAAGGAAACGTTGGTCGCACTTCCGATTCCGAGCAACAGGGAAATCGCAGTGCATGTCGTTGAAAGTGGAAATGTAATGTTTGTTGCTGCATTTCCGTTGATTCCAATCCCCTGCCCGATGAAGATCTGATCCACAATGTTATAAAGTGCAGTTACCAGCATCGAAATGATGCATGGAATTGCGAATTTGACAAGTAATTTTGATTCTTTCTGTGTGCCAAGCGGATTGGCAGCTTTTACGTTTTTGTTCATTTTATATCACCATTTTTCTGTAGTATGTCCATATTTCGCTTAATAAACTATCACTATCCAAGAAAAAATGTCAATTATAAGTTGCATTTTTTAGTAGAAACGAGTTCTTAACGAAATAGAAAACGGATATTTAACGGATTTGACAGGAAGTGATATAAATAAAAAAACTAATATTTGGATAGGATACGGGTAGAAAACGGTTGATTTATGCATAAAAGAGTACTATACTAAATATAAAGGTATTGGTAATGCAAGTATTTTTCCAAAGGAGCGATGCATATGACAATCGAAGAAATGAAAGAAAAGAAACGGGAGCATGGCTACACGTACAACATGATGTCGCAGATGTCGGGGGTTCCGCTTGGAACTGTACAGAAGATATTTACTGGAGAGACGAAATCACCGCGCTACGATACGCTTGAGGCATTGGCGCGAATCTTTGAAAATGGTGACCGGGATTACCTGTATGCGGACATGGTCGAGGATTCCGGTACAGCGTATGCAGCAAAGGTACAGGGGCAGTATACGTTGGATGATTATTACGCGTTACCCGAAGACCGCAGGGTAGAGCTGATTGATGGCTGCATCTATGATATGGCGGCACCGTCTACGATACACCAGTTGATCGCAGGAGAGGTTTATCGGCAGATATCGAATTTTATTCTGGACAATGATGGTCCGTGCATGACGTTTATTTCTCCTGTTGACGTACAGCTTGACTGCGACGATAAGACGATGCTGCAGCCGGATGTCGTTATTCTGTGTGATGTTGACCGGATGAAAGTGCGTTGTATATATGGTGCGCCGGATTTTGTGTTGGAAGTAATCTCGAAATCCACCCGGCTTCGTGACTATGGGAAGAAGCTTTCCAAATATATGGATGCTGGCGTGAAGGAATACTGGATTGTGGATCCATATCAGAAGCGGATTATGGTATATGAATTTAACAAAGAGATTTTTCCGGTGATCTATGGGATTGATGCGGATGTGCCGGTTGGATTATACGACGGCAGGTTGACGATCAATATAGCCGCACTGATGAAGAAGATTGAGAAGCTGCTGTAAGATAATTAGAATGTAACAATTATGCCAGTCAAAGCATAAATAAAGAGTAAATTAAGATTTCACCATATCATATTACATTCACCATCTTCATAAACTGTACAAACAGTCAAACAGAGGTTTGTATAGTTGAGAGATTACATTGAAGAACGGGCACTTGAAATCGGTGAATATATCGTTGAGGAGGGGGCAACAGTCAGACAGGCTGCGCGGAAGTTTGGCATTTCAAAGTCAACCGTACATAAAGACGTCACGGAACGCTTAGAGCAGATCAACCTGCGTCTCGCACATGAGGCGAGAAAGGTGTTAGACGTCAATAAGTCTGAGCGCCATATCCGGGGCGGACTTGCTACGAAAGAGAAATATGCACATATGGAAAGGTAATGAAGAATGAAAAGGGACTGTGCACAAAAATGGTGGACAGTCCTTTCTTTTGTGAAACTCTCGTGAATTTCTGGAAAAGCTTGATTTCAATGTACTGATGCGATAAAATAATCAGAAGTATGTAATGTGGGAATGGAGGCGGATGCGATGCCAACGATACTTTTATATAGTGTTCCGGCGGAACAGCACAGACAATTAGAAGCGCTTGGCATGCGGATTGGATATTCCTGCAAGAAGATTGCGCGGAAGCGCTTTTTACAGCCAATCGGCTGCCATGTCGGGCTGCCGGGATTTGAACAGACCGGGGACTGGTACGAAGGGAAAGATCTGCCGGATCCGATGATATTATTTTCAGAGTTCTCGGACGGGCTGCTGAATCGTTTTCTGGTGGCATGTAAAGAAGATGGTATGCCACAGATCAATTATCGGGCAGTTGTCACAGAACATAACATTCACTGGAATGTGCTGGACTTATATCAGGAGCTGGTGCAGGAGCATGAGAGCCTGTATGGAGGCAAGGTAACACTATGAATTTTATACATATAGCAGACGTAAATCTGGGCGCACAGCCGGATCGTGGAAGAATCTGGAGCGATGTGCGGGCGAAGGAGATTTACAGTACATTTCATCGCCTGATTGAAGTGTGCGAAGAACAGAAAATTGAATTATTGTTGATTGCAGGAAATCTGTTTTACACAAAGCCGACGGAACAGGATTTGAAGGAACTGGATTTCCAGCTTCGGAAGATTCCAAATACAAAGACGGTAATTATTGCCGGAGATCAGGACTATATTGATCCAGGTTCCGCATGGGAGACCTATACATTTGAGAGTAACACAATCGTGATGCCACGGGATCAGGCGGCAAGTGTGTATTTCGAGGATCTGAATGTCTGTGTCAGCGGATACAGCTATGGACATGCGACGTACACTGGACGGATTCTGGAGCGTATGCGGCCGGGTAAGCCGGGTGCATACAATATTCTGCTTGGGCATGGTGGCGATATGGAACACATGCCATTTTCCAAGGAGCATGTGGCAAAGCTTGGATTTCAATATGTGGCACTTGGACATATGCACAAGCCGGCGCATATTTTGAAAAATCACATGGCATTTGCCGGAACATTGGAGCCACTTTCTTATACAGAGACCGGAAAGCACGGCTATATTTTAGGCGAGGTGACAACCTCCGGTGAGACAACGATCACATTTGTGCCATTTGCATGTAGAAAATATGTGAATATGGCGATGGATATCAATTCGACCTATACAAATGGTGATATCTGCAATCTTGTAGAAGGCAAGATGCAGGAGCTGGGTGCGGATAACATTTATCGGATTTTATTGCGTGGACGTGCCGCCCAGAATATGGAAATTAATTTAAGCGAATTGACACGCCGCTATTGTATCAACGAAGTGATCGATAAGACAGAATGCGATTACGATATGGATGAGCTTCATGTGTCGAATCATGACAATCTGCTTGGCAGACTGATGGATGAATTGACCGATGATAAAAAAGGCGGAGACAAGGCGATTCGGGACAAGGCACTGCATTATTGTATGGAAGCCCTGCTTGGCGCAGGAGAGAAATAACGATGTATTTCAGTAAATTATTATTAAAAGATTTTGGAAAATTTCATAACCGCGAGATCAAATTGAAGCCGGGTGTGAATGTGGTATATGGTACGCGAAATGCGGGTAAGAGTACGGTTGCGGATTTTGAATATGCAACGTTGTATGGTATCGGTGCATTTCCAGAGACGGAGGATGATGATCTGGCGCATCATAAGCCGATGGATGGACGCGGTTTTTCTGGAAAGGCATATGTGATAAAGGATGGCGACGAGTATCTGGTGGAGCACAGCTTCCGCAAGCACAACATGACGACCCAGGTATTAAATGTGAAGAATGGCCGTGTTGGCAAGCTCAAGCACAAGAACAGCTTGTATGAGTCGCTGACAGGTGTAGACAAAAAGACATATAGTGATGCACTCTATATTCGTCAGCAAAAAGATACAGAGAATGAAGCAGAAGAACTCAATACATTTGTTACGAATCTGGCAACCACCGGTTCTTCTAATTTGGATAAAAGACGGGCACTTTCTATCTTGCGAGAACAGAAAAATGCATTGGACGTGACGGAGACGGAGCAGCAGATCGCAGAACTAAAAGAAGAATTGAAGCAGTATGAGGGTGACGAAGAGGCGCTGAAGGAGGTCCGTAAGAAGATTGCGGACAATGATGAGGAGTTTGCAATTGAGACGGCGAAGCGGAAACGAGAAGCCAGACGGTTGATTGATACAGAAAAAGGCACGAAATATGAGGAAGATGATGAGTTAAATGAGCATCTGGATTCCTTGCAGGAAAATAGTGTGTTCCTGGATGCTGATTTGCTGAAGGATTATAAGGCACCGAAGAAGCTGATGGATCGTTGGTGGATGATTGCCTTGACGGGGTTGTTGGTCATTGGCGTGATTGCGGCACTTGTGTATATCCTTCCATTTGATGATGGTGTGCGGCAGCTCTTTGTGTTCTGCACGGCACTGTTTGTCGTGATGACGATCATTGATGGCTTGCACAGAAAAGGTGCTCTGGATGGAGAAAATCAGGCACCCTCGGAGGAAGAATTCAAGAAGATCGTCTATGAGCTGGAACGTAAAAATGAGGCGTATGAGGATGTCGAGATCGACATGAGCTTCGCGCGGAAATATATGGATCTCAAGGAAGATCTGCGGGCAACAGAGGCAGAGATTCTGGAGCGTAAGAAGCAGAAAGCGCAGCTGGAGGATGAAATCCGTGTGTGTGTGTGCAGAAAACAGGCGATTGAGCGTGAGATTTATGCGACGACGCTTGCCATCAACACAATTCAGAAGCTTTCCAGAAGCTATGTAGAAGAGTGGAATTATATTATCAATGATCACATGACGGATATTATGCAGCTTGTGACAGGTGGATTGTACGAAGATGCGAAGATTGATGAAAAGCTTCGACTGGTGATTAAGAAAAATGGCGCATTTACAGATATTACGCAGATTGATGCGGCGGATTTTCCGCTGGTGCGGATGGCAGTGCGGGTAGGAATTGCAACGCGGTTATGCAAAGAGCATATGCCGGTGGTGATTGACGGTCTGCCACAGATGAATGATGCGCAGATGCAGGGATTTTTTGCGAGTATAGAAGAGATTCCATCCGAGCAGATTTTGATTCTGACGGATGATAAACGGTTGGTGTCAAAAATAAAGGATACAAAGTCAACTTATGCTTTGACAAATCTGAGTTAGTGTGGTAGAGTATCACATGCAGCCAGGATTTCTATGCGAATGGAAGGATGGTTGCCATGCTACTGTGGCTCAGTTGGTAGAGCGATTCACTCGTAATGAATAGGTCGTCGGTTCGAATCCGATCAGTAGCTTCCATAAGTACGAGGGATCGTGTATACGGTCCCTTTTTTCTTTATAAATTATGTTATACAGAATCTTTGATCATACAGAAATATCTATGTGACCAAATGAGAAGTCAGGACTGAATAAAATGAGTAAGAAAAGACAGAAAAAGACAAATAATAATAGAACACAGAAAATTCAGAAAAAATCGGATACAAAGCCGGAAGTGAAACCAACGGATTCGAAGATGAAATCTGTAAAGAGACAACCGAAGCGAATCCGCGAGGCACGGTTTGATAAGCTGGATAATACCGCGAATCTCTTCCCAGTGATTGCCAGCCGCAAATCAAGCAATGTGTTCCGGATTGCGGCAACATTGACCGAGGAAATCCAGCCGGAGAAATTGCAACAGGCACTCGAAATGGTGCTTCCGTATTTTGATGTCATGCATGTGCGTATGAAGACCGGCGTATTCTGGTATTATTTCGAGGATAACCCGAACCCGGCACCGCGCGTGATGCAGGAGGATATGGGGCCTTGCCAGTATATCAATCCACTGTTGAACCGGGAATACCTCTTCCGTGTGTTATATTATGAACGACGAATCAGCTTAGAAGTCTTTCATGCATTGACGGATGGCAATGGCGCGCTGATGTTCTTAAAAGAACTCGTGTATCAGTATCTGCGTCTGGTACACCCGGAGATTGGGAAGGGTGACCGGATGGAACTGCATGAAGAGACGACCGTAGACCGGGAGGACAGCTATCTGAAGCATTACAAGCGCCCGGCGAAGAAGAGTTATAAGACGGAGAAAGCACTTGTAATCCGTGGAGAAATGTTCCCGCGTGAATATTTCGGTATCATGCACGGCTATCTGCATCTGCCGGATGTCAAGCGCGTAGTGAAGCAGTACGGTGTGACCGTCAATCAATATCTGCTCGGTGTATTTGCATGGTCGGTATACAAGGGTTATATGCACAGTATCCCGCACCGGCGTCCGCTTGCAGTATGCGTGCCGGTAAATCTGCGTCCATATTATGGTTCCGCTACAACGAAGAATTTCTTTGCCGTCGTGTCGGCGATGTTTCGGGCGGAGCGGGAAGATTATACATTTGAAGAGGTGTTGGCACAGGTGGCAGAGAGCCTGAAAAGCCAGATCACGAAGGAACACCTTGAAGAGATTATGGCTTACAATGTATCAAATGAGAAGAACAAGGCATTACGTGCAACGCCGCTCTTTATTAAGAATATCGCAATGAAGATCATCTATCAGATGTCTGCGAAAGCCAACTCCGGTTGTGTGACGAACCTTGGTCTGGTAAAGCTTGCAAGCCCGTACGAAGCTTATGTGGAGTCCCTGTATGCGATCTTGTCCATGTCGAAGAATCAGAACCTGAAGGCAGCGGTTGTGTCTTATAAGGATACGCTGGTGTTCACGTTCAGCTCGGCAGTGCGGGAAGTAGATGTGCAGAAGGTGTTCTTCCGCAAGCTTGCAGAAGATGGAATTGATGTCTCTGTAGAGACGAATGGAGTGTATTATGAGTAAATGTAATCGCTGTAATATAAAAGTGAAGGATGACAGCCTGATCTGCCCGCTTTGTAAAGGCGCGCTGTCGGAGACGGAGCATCTGCAGCCGGTCTACCCGGACATGTTTCCGAAGCAGCAGCGGATGCGTCTTGCAATCCGCATCGTGACATTCTGCGTAGTTGTCGGTGTGATCGTGCTTGGCATCGTAAATTATATGACGTATCGAGGCGTGCGCTGGTCGCTGGTGAGCCTTGCCGGAATTGCGTATCTGTATTTTACATTTACGTTTACGGCACAACCGCTGGCGGATGAACAGCAGAAAATCATATTTCAGGGCGTGATCAGCGCGGCACTGGTGCTTGCGGTCGACTTCGCCCTTGGCTACGAAGGGTGGTCGGTCAATATTGCGATTCCGGTTGTTGTGATTGCGACGAATATTGCAATCTTCGTATTCATGATGGTGCGCCATCGTGACTGGAGAAGCTATATCATGCCCCAGCTGGAGCTGACTTTGCTTGCCGCAGTCGAGTTACTGTTAGTCAGTCTGGAGGTTGTGACATGGAAGTTGCTGACACTGGCTGCAGTCTTCGTGGTACTCGTCCAGCTCTTCGGCATCTTCGTGATTGGTGGACGAAGCACCACACTCGAACTTAACCGCCGCTTTCGTGTGTAGTTTCGTTGTAAATAAAAGAAGAAAAGCGGATGGTTGACTTGTCTTACTAGTACAAACTCATCCATCCGTAGATTTTATATAAGTGTGTATCGGCAATTGTGAAACAGTTAGAATAGTAAAAGCGGTTGCACACAATTATCAATTCTAAAGCAGACCATTGAAGCACGCTGGTACTTAATGAGCAATCGCTTTTATCGCGAATTTAGTACCACTGCGTGCTGAACTGAGCGAGAGCGCGTCTGCGTAGAATTGTATATTGTGAGCAAACCGCTGGAATGTGCAGGAATGTTTCACAATTGCAAAAAGACGATCAAAAGAGAGGTATGTATGAGGGAGAACGACAAGACAAGTCACCGCGCAGAACTGATGCGCGACATCGTAGCCATGGTCAACCAGAACCCGGTTCTGAAGCAGGCATGGCAGAGAAAAAAGGAAAAATCTATTCAGAACACAGAGTTTGAATACCCGGAGCATCTTTCAGTGGAACACATCGACATGGGGCTGTTCAAGATGGAATATCTGACATGGAACGGCTCAGAGAATCCATATGTGATCCTGCAGCTTCATGGTGGTGGTTACATGTCCGGACTGCAGGGACAGTACCGGAAGATGGCAGGACTTTACGCCGAAGTAAGCAGCGGTGCAGCAGTGCTTTCCGTGGATTACCGGCTGGCACCGGAGCATCCGTTTCCGGCAGCATTAGAGGATGCTGTTGTGGCATATAAATGGCTACGTAATAAAGGATATGAATCAGAGAGAATCATCGTAGTCGGAGATTCGGCAGGCGGAGGTCTCGCGATGGCACTCTGCATGGAACTGCGTACAATCGGCGAACCGATGCCGGCAGGGTTAGTAGCGATGTCACCGTGGACGGATCTGGCAATCACAGGCGAGTCCTATACGAAGAACCGGGAGATCGATCCGGTCTTTGGTGCAGATGGTGGTGGTGAGATGCTGCTGCACAGCCCATATATCGGGGAAAATGATGCGAAGAATCCACTGATTTCACCAATGTATGGAAGTTTTACCGGATTCCCGCCGATGCTGATTCAGGTCGGGACGCACGAGATGCTGTATGATGATGCGGCTTCAGTTGCAAAGAAGGCAAAGGAACAGGGGGTTCCGGTACGATTTACGGTATATGAAGGCATGTTCCATGTGTTTCAGATGAGCGGAACGGTGATTCCGGAATCGAAACGTGCGTGGGAAGAGGTTGGCGCGTTTATACACAAAGTGATGGGACAGTGGTAAAACTACGGAGGTAGACAGAGCATGCGGATTGCACTGGCGCAAACAAATATCATATGGGAGGACAAACAGGCGAATCTCGTCCGTGCGGAAGTATTTCTTGCGTCCGCGGATGCGGAGGTTGTATTATTCCCGGAGATGAGTCTGACGGGCTTCTCGATGCATACCGATGTGACAGCGGAGATCTGCCAATCGGACGACCCGATGCGATTCTGCGAGCAGATATATGGCACTCCGGCAATAGCAGAATTATCAACAACTGGCTGGACACCCGCACAGATAGCGGCGCTTGCAAAGCGGTACCACAAGACGATCGGCATTGGCTGGGTGAAAAAAACGGAACCACGATGCGAGAATCATTATTCGATTGTAATGCCGGATGGAAGAATCGCAATGGATTATGCCAAGATCCATCCATTTTCTTATGGTGAGGAACATGCACATTTCCATGGAGGAACGACGCTTTGTACCGGAACACTTGGAGAATTTCAGGCAGGAATTGGCATCTGCTATGATCTTCGATTTCCGGAACAGTTTCGGGCGATGGTGCCGGAGGCTGAAATTTTTATCATACCTGCAAACTGGCCGGAAGTGCGTGCGTCACATTGGAAGACACTTCTTGCCGCACGCGCGATTGAGAATCAGTGCTATGTGGCAGGCGTGAACTGCTGTGGCGACATGGATGCACAGCATTATTCGGGCGATTCGGGGGTGTATGCGCCGGATGGCAGCTTGCTTGTGCCGACAAAGGAAATCCGGCTTGCGGATGCACTCTGTAAGGAAGAAAAACTGCTCGTATATGACATACAAAACGATGTGGCAGGGATCCGGAAGGCATTTCCGGTATTGCAGGATCGAAAGGAAAGTTAACGTTCTTAAAAAAATCTTAAATATATGAAATCTAGTATCTTAAAATTCATTTTGCGATAATACAGGTATCATAACAACAGGGATACCTGTATGGTCGGAGATTACCAATTAGGAAGAGGGAAAAATATGTATAACATTTTAGTCTGTGATGATGAGAAGGATATCGTGGAGGCACTTGGTATTTACCTGTCTGCAGAAGGGTATCAGGTGACGAAAGCGTACAACGGACAGGAAGTATGCGAGAAGCTGAAAACAGAGGATGTTCAGCTTGTACTGATGGATATTATGATGCCGGTGATGGACGGTATCACAGCGATGAACGAGATTCGCAAGACTTCCAATGTCCCGGTTATCCTGCTCACAGCGAAAAGTGAGGATACAGACAAGATTCTCGGACTTTCCGTCGGTGCGGATGACTATATTACCAAACCGTTTAACCCGGTTGTTATGATCGCAAGAGTGAAAGCACAGCTTCGCCGTTACATGATGCTTGGCGGAAATGTCCCGAAGGAACCGGAGGCAGATACGCTGGAGATCGACGGTGTTTGTCTGGATGACAAGGCGAAGAAGGTTACGATTGAAGGAGAACCTGTGAATCTGACCAAGACGGAATATGCGATTCTGAAATTTCTGATGGAACATCCGAATACCGTGTATGCACCGAAGGATATTTATCGTGCTGTCTGGGAGGATGCACCGTTTGGACAGGAGGGCACTGTTGCAGTACATATTCGCCACTTGCGTGAAAAAATCGAGGCAGATCCTTCGGAACCACGCTACATCAAGGTAGTCTGGGGACAAGGGTATATGTTTGGGAAGGAATGATAAAATGGAGAAATTAAAGAAAAACGCAGTGGCAAAGGTGGTTGCCGCAATCCTGCTTTCGGTATCAATTCTTGCAGCCGTAGTTTCCGGTGTTGTCGTGTCAACAGCACTTTCCTACGGTACGACCCGCCGGATGCAGGGAGATGCCATCTACGACGAGTTCCTGGGGCGGATGGTAGATGATTCCGCAAGCCGGGCAAGCGATTATTATCAGGCGTATCTGCAAAGTGAAGCAGAAGGACAGGAAAGTCACACAGTCCGGTATTATAAGGATTATTTTGCAGAGGAAAACAGCAACTTCTTCTTCAAAATCGTGCCGGAGGATACGAAGAAATATCCGACACTTGAAAACTATGAGTCGAAGGATTATCAGTTCCATGAAGTGTTGTCGCAGCAGATACAGATGTTTGAGAAATCAACCAGCTTCAGCTATCAATTATCCCTGCCGGATATTATTGAGTTCTGGAAAGAAAATTATGTACCGGACGAATACAACTATGATGACAGGGCTGCATATGAGGAAGATGCGGATGTTTTTTCATCAGAATTAGCGATTCCGAGTACGATACGGGATCAGTATTGGGACTGGAGTAATATCTCGTTTGATGATCTGGTTATTGGGTATGATGACGATTATTCGAACCCATGTATTTATTTGGATGATACGGATTTTGTCTATTATCTTTCCAACGATGAAGGGTACACAAAGGCGTTGGAGCGTGCAACTAAGAAATTGGGAGATGGTGATATCCAGTGCATGGACATTTCGTTCGGGAGCGATGGAACGATCACACAGGAACTCGAGCTTTCCGCCCCGGTCTCATATACAATGTATGTCTATGTGAAATCAAACATGACAGCAAGGGATCTCTATGCGAATTCTGTAGTGCTTCGTTATTGTAAGCCAATTGTGAATATGGCACCTTACGTGTTTGCTGTTTCGCTGATTTTGATCTTTATCATGGGTGGATTCCTGATCGCTGCATCCGGACACCGGAAAGGACAGGAGACAATCACCTGCAATTTATTCGACCGGATACCATATGACGTATTTATTGCAATCGCGGTTGGACTTGTTGCATGTGGAATTAATCTGTTTACGTGGTATATCTATTCCACACGGGATGAAATCTTCCTTGCATCTATCAGCACGGCGGTTGTAGCGTTCCTGATTCCGCCGTTCCTGATGACGACAGCGACACGGCTCAAGGCTTCCGGCTGGGCAATGTTTGCAAATACAGTGATCTGGCGGTTGTGTAAATTGTTTGTGTGGGTTGTAAAATGGGTGTTCCGCAAGCTTCGGGATTTATTCTGTTTCCTCGGAAGACATTTTAACCTCTATTGGAAATGGCTTGGCGGACTGATCGGAATTGTATTGCTCCGGTTTATTCTCGTTGTAACGAGTGGTTCTGTTGGACTGGCAATCGTGCTGGATCTGGTATGTGCAGCTTTACTTGCGGTATTCCTGATCCGCGTGATCGTGCAGATGTATCAGTTGAAGGATGGCGCGAAGAAGATCGCGGACGGCGAGACGGATTATAAGATCGACACAACACATATGCTGCCGGAATTTGCAGCACATGGTGAGACATTAAACTGCATTCAGGACAGCGTGCGCGTGGCAGTGGCAGAGCGGATGAAGAGTGAGCGGATGAAGACGGAGCTTATCACGAACGTTTCCCATGATATCAAGACGCCGCTTACATCCATTATTAATTATGTAGATATCCTCTCCAAAGAGGGCGATTTAAGTGACAAGGAAGCAGAATATCTGGAGGTGTTGCAGCGGCAGTCCGCACGGCTCAAGAAGCTGATCGAGGATCTGATCGAGGCGAGCAAGGCATCTACGGGAAATGTCGAGGTCCATATGGAGCCGACCGATGTGGAAATGCTCTTAGAGCAGGCACTTGGTGAGTTCGAAGAGCGGCTTGCAGCATGCAAATTGCAGCCGGTTGTGACGAATCATCTGACGAAGAAATATGGTGAACAGGCGGACAGCCACGTGATGGCAGATGGCAGACATCTGTGGCGTGTGTTTGATAATCTGATTGGAAATATCATCAAATACGCCCAGCCAGACAGCCGGGTATACATTGATATTGACGAGGCAGAGCAGGGAGAGATCACAGTGACCTTTAAGAACATTTCGAAGGAGCCACTCAACATCTCCGGTGATGAATTAAAAGAACGGTTTGTACGTGGTGACCGTTCGAGAAATACAGAAGGCAATGGACTCGGACTTTCCATTGCGCAGAGCCTGATGGAATTACAGAACGGCAAAGTGGAAATAATGATTGACGGAGACCTCTTCAAGGTTGTATTATTGTTAAAGGCTGGAAACTGTAAAAATTAGGTGAAATCTGGGCAAAATCTAGCAGACCAGCTTATAAAATGTCGATAGAGAGAATAGGAGAAAAAGATGGATATTTTTGACGTTCTATCCATGATCGGTGGTCTCGCATTGTTTCTATATGGTATGCATATAATGGGAGATGCGCTGGCGAAGATGTCAGGAGGTAAGCTGGAAAAGGTTCTGGAACGCCTTACCTCCAATAAGTGGTCTGCTGTTTTGCTCGGAGCAGGAGTAACGGCAGTGATCCAGTCGTCCGGTGCGACGACAGTTATGGTCGTCGGATTCGTTAACTCCGGCATTATGAAGCTTAATCAGGCAGTTGGTATTATCATGGGTGCGAATATCGGTACAACCGCAACGTCATGGTTACTGTCGCTTTCTGGTATTGATGGAGGAAGCTTCTTCCTTCAGATGCTGAAACCGACATCGTTCACACCAATTCTGGCTGTGATCGGAGCGATTTTAGTCGTATTTTGTAAGAGTGAGAAGAAACATAACATAGGAACGATCTTGCTTGGCTTTGCCATTTTGATGTATGGTATGACCGCGATGAGTTCGGCAGTGGAACCGCTCAAGGATGTTCCGGCGTTCACACACATTCTGACGAAGTTTGAGAACCCGCTTCTCGGTGTCATTGCAGGTTTTGTATTGACAACGATCATGCAGTCTTCGTCGGTATCGGTTGGTATTCTGCAGGCACTCTGTTCCACAGGAGCAGTCTCCTATGCACTTGCCCTGCCGATCATCATGGGACAGAACATTGGCAGCTGTACAACGGCGATGATTTCGAGTGTCGGTGCCAGCAAGGATGCAAAACGTGCGGCAGCGGTTCATTTCTACTTCAATGTAATTGGAACTGTTATATTCATGTTAGTATTTTATATTTCCAATGCGTTTGTGCATTATTCATTCCTGCCGCAGGCCGCAAATGAAGTAGGGATTGCAACGATTCATTCGATTTTTAATATTGCGGCGACCATAGTTCTGCTTCCACTTTCCGGATTCCTGGAGTTTCTTGCTGTGAAGACGATTAAGGATGACGATGAGGAAGAGGATGAGCTTAGCAAGCATGATAAGGTATTGCAGCTTCTTGATCCGGTGTTCCTGGAGAGACCTGGGTTTGCAATCATGCAGTGCCAGAAGGTTGCTTCTGCGATGGCAGAGCTTTCGATGAAATCGGTTGGACGTGCAGTTGGCTTACTTACCGCATATGATGAGAAAATAGCAGAACGAATCCGTAAGGAAGAAGATACCGTTGATAAATACGAAGATCAGCTTGGCACATATCTGCTCCGGTTATCTACGAAGGATCTGTCAAAGGAAGATGGACATAAATTATCACTGATGCTTCATTCGATTGGAGATATTGAACGTATCTCTGATCTGGCGGTGAATATATTGCTGGCAGTGGAGCAGATGCATAAGAAAGAACTGATTTTCTCCAAGAAAGCGATGGATGAACTTGCTGTTTACAGCAAGGCATTGAACGATATCCTGAAGATGACGGTCGATGCATTCGAACAAAATGACCGTTACAAGGCAGCACTTGTACAGCCGCTCGAAGAGCTTATGGATGATATGAACCAGGAGCTTAAAAAACGTCATGTCAAGCGTCTGCGCAAGGGCAAATGCACGATTGAACTTGGTCTCAGCCTGTCTGATATCTCCGATACGTATGAGCGTATCTCAGACCACTGTTCGAATATCGCAACCTGCGTGATTCAGGTGGAGGACGATGAACTGGATGCACATGAACATCGCAAGGAAGTTAAAGAGCAGGATGCCAAGTGGTACGACGAGCAGTACAGAGCTTATGAAGAAAAGTATGCACTTCCATAGAATAGCAGTAGAATAGCGGTTATCGCGCGGATGCGTGGTGACAGTTACATAACATGTTTTCAATAAATCTGCATTTTATTTGGTACACAGATGAAATGCAGGGGCAGATGGTTGTAAATGATAACAACATCTGCTATATTGGAAGCATGTTATTTTTATACAGATTTTTAGATTTGTATAGTATGTGGTAAGCGGCAATAACAAAATTTGTAGACAGGAAAGAAGGAAGCGATTATGAAGCTCGAATTAAAAGATATAAGAAAAAGCTTCGGGGACAAAGAAATCCTGCATGGTATTGACTTTACAGTAGAGAGCGGGCGCGCGCTTGGCCTGCTTGGACGAAACGGTGCGGGCAAGACGACGACCATCCGAATCATCATGAATGTGTTCCATGCAAATTCCGGCGAGATTATGCTTGATGGTAAGAAATTCCAACCGACGGCAAGCCAGGTTGGATATCTGCCAGAGGAACGGGGACTTTATCCGAAGAAAAAGGTGCGTGACCAGATGGTATATCTGGCGATGCTCCGGGGCATGAACAAAAAACAGGCGAATGAGAGTACTGTGAAATGGCTGGATCGCCTGCATGTATCCGAGTATATCGACCGGAGCTTAGAGACATTGTCAAAGGGAAATCAGCAGAAGGTACAGCTTGCGGCAACACTGGTAGGGGAACCACAGTTAGTCATACTGGATGAGCCGTTTTCCGGTCTGGATCCGGTCAATGCACAGGTGTTGAAGAATGTTATAAGGGAATTGATCCGCGAGGGACGGATCGTGATTTTCTCAAGCCATCAGATGAGTTATGTGGAAGAATTCTGTGAGGATATTGCAATCATCAATCATGGTGATGTTGTATTAGCCGGACATCTCGATGACATCAAGGATACATACGGACGCGGCAGAAAGACGATTTCTGCAGACAATTACAGTCCGCAGGAGCTGGCGGAAATCTGCCGGGAGAAGTTATCTGCTTACGCAAATGTGGAGCGTGTGACGAAGAAATACGTGGTGCTGGAACTGAAACCACAGACCGATATCTGGCAGATACTTGACATTTGCAAACAGGCAGGTGTTGAAATTCACCAGTTTGGCGCATATGAGCCATCCTTAAATGATATATTTATCTCCTGTGTCGGGGACGAAGAACCGGACACGGAAGCAGCAAAGGAGGCGGTATAGCATGAAGCAGTTTTTCACGATATTAAAGTTTGAACTGGACAATTATTTTAAGAGTAAGTCATATGTGATATCGACGATTCTGATTGCTGTTCTGGCTGCGGGTATCATGTTTGTGCCGCGTGTCAAGGATGCGGTTTCCGGGGATAAGAAGAGTGCTGCTGTTGAGGACAGTTCTTCGAAGGATGAGACGGATTCTTCCGAAGAGAAGGACGCAGAACATATATATGGTGTCTACGATCCTGATGGAATTTTAACCATTGACGTGGATGGCTCGGTATGGAATTCTATGGGAACAGGAATAAATCTGGTCAGTTATGACAGTGAGGATGCTTTGAAAAAAACAGTTGAAGATGAAAAAGCAGTTGCTGGATTTTCGATTCATTCGCTGTCAGATTACGATTATTATGTATATAACAAGAGCATGGATAATTCCGATACGGATATTTTTGACAGTTATCTTGGCATGCTTGTCAAGATGGATTATTGTGAGAAGAATCATTTGGATTTTGACGAATTCATGGAGGCATCCTATAAAGAAATCACCCATGACGAGCATGTGCTTGGCAAGGACAGCACGCAGAATTTCTGGTACTGCTATGTGCTTGTCATTCTGATATTCATGCTGATCATCATGTATGGTATGAGTATTGCTTCTTCTGTCACAAATGAGAAGAGCAACCGCTCGATTGAGATTCTGGTTACCAGCACGGATTCAACGTCGTTGCTGTTTGGCAAAGTATTTGCCGGTGCTGTGGCAACCGTATTTCAAGTCGGAATCATCGCTGCCTGCCTGCTTGGCTCGTACCAGTACAACAAAGACTTCTGGAACATTGACCTTGGAATGTTCTTAGATATCCCGGCCAATGTATTGGCTGTATTTGCTATATTCGGTATTGGTGGATTCCTGTTCTATGCCTTTATATATGGTGCGCTTGGCGCACTGGTATCAAAGATCGAGGATCTGAACAAGTCCGCGGGTTCGGCACAGATGATTATCATGATCGTGTATTTCGTTGTACTGTTCCAGTTGAATAACGTGGATGGTATTGCGATGAAGGTCTGCTCGTTCCTGCCATTCAGTTCGTACAGTGCAATGTTTGCGCGCGTGGCGATGGGACATGTGCAGACATGGGAAGTTGTTGTATCTGCAGTGATTCTGTATATTTCCGTTGTACTTATGGGCGTGATCGGCGGCAAGATCTTCCGCAGTTCGACGCTTCGCTATGGCAATCCGATCAAGCTTACAACGGCGATCAAGAACCTGCACAAGAAAGACTCTTAAAAAGAAAATGGTGGCTAGATCCAGCCACCATCGAATTTCAATATTTCGCCGGTCATATAGTCCGGCATTGCTAAGATGTGTGAGATACAGGCGGCGGCTTCTTCGGGAGCCGCCATTTTTTCTGCTGGGATTTCCTCGCAGAGTGATTTCTTCTCTTCGGCTGACAGATGACCGTTCATAGCTGTGTCTACTGCGCCAAAGGCAATCGCATTGACCGCGATATGGCTTGGAGCAAGTTCTTTTGCGAGTGCCATCGTCAGACTGTTGATGGCACCTTTCGTTGTCGAATAAGCGACTTCGCATGAGGCACCAACCAGCCCCCAGACGGAAGAGATATTCAGGATACGTCCATGCTGATTTCGTACCATATCCGGGATGACCGCGTGGCAGGTGTTGTAGACAGATGTCACGTTGATGCGCAGGATGTGGTCGAATTCCTCTGGCGTCATATCCTGAAATAGCCCGACGAGCGAGATGCCGGCGTTGTTGACGAGGGTATCGACCGGATGCCCGGACGCGGCAAGTGTCTGGATACATTCTTCGACAAATGTGAAGTCCGACACATCTCCGGTAAATGGAATACATTCACAATTGGTTGAGGTGTGAATTCGGTTCGCGACGGCATTTAATTTCCCGTCAGCATTCCGGCTCACAATGGCAACGCAGTCATATTCTTTTGCTAACTGATAGGCGGCAGCTTCGCCGATTCCGCGGGAAGCACCAGTGATAAGTGCGGTTTTCATAGGATTGGAACCTCCTTGTTTGGTTGTAGCTTATATGATCAGGATGCAAGTCTTTCACAAAAAATCCATACTATGATTATGCTATAAACGGTTGAAAAAAACAACAACATTTGCTATACTTGGAAAATGTATTGAAAAATGGACTTAAATGAGCGACGGTGGATACGAGTAGAAGATATTGAAAAACGTATGACGTAGATAGGAGAAAATTATGAGTGGAAAAAAACCGCAGACGGCAGCAGGATTGTTCTTTTCAATGCTGCTTCGCGCAGCTGTTATTATATTAGGACTTGCCATTGTGGCATTTGGAGCATTCTTTGTAATGCAGGCGTTAAAGGGGAACACAGCGAAGGATACGCCGGCGACAACGCTGGATGAGAATGCATTGACGGATTCCCAGGTGGATGATCTTCAGATCACACCATCCACAGAGACTGAGACAACCGAAGCTGCACAGGAGGCAGAGACAGTCAGCGCGACGGATAGGAAGATCCTGGTGCTGAACAGTACCGATATTGCCGGACTTGCAGGACGCTGGTGTGATACGTTAAATGCAAATGGATATGCAAATACAAATGCATCCGATTATACAGAGGCACTTGCAGACACCAAGATCGTAGCAAGAGAAGATGGCGTAGGCAAAGAACTGGTACAGTATTTTGCAAATGCCAGCTATGAAGTGGGAACCGTTACAAGCAATGTGACAGAATCCACAGACGGTTACGATGTCGTGATCATTATCGGTGCATCCGACAGCAATCATTAATACGAATAAAAATGAATGGCGGACTCCATACTAGATGTTAGTATGGAGTCTTTTTTCGTATGGAGGTTTGTGTGTGATGATTGCAAAGAGATATGGTCTGATGACTGTGGGGACATTTTTGATGGCTTTCTCGGTCGTTGTCTATTTTAATCCGCTGGAGCTGGTGACCGGAGGTGTGACCGGACTGGCAATCCTGCTGGAGCATTTGTTTCATATCCCACTGTGGCTGGTTAATGCGGCGGTCAATATTCCGCTGTTTATCATAGGATATAAGGTGCTTGGAAAATTGATATTCTATCGGACAGTCTATGCGACGGTATGCCTGTCTGTGTTTCTCGGGTTGATCCGGCCGCTGCCGCTTCTCACCGGGGATGTACTGGTAGACGGACTGTGCGGCGGCGTGATTATGGGTGGCGGACTTGGCTTGATCTTCCTGCAAAATGCGTCCTCAGGCGGAGCGGACATGACAGCACAGATCATCAATCGCCGCATTCCGCATGTATCCGTTCCAAAGCTGATGGCAATCGTGGATGGCATCATTATTCTGTTTGGGATTGGCGTGTTTGGGCTTCGCAATGGAATCTATGCATTGATTGTCCTGTTTGTCATGACGAAGGTCTCTGATCTGGTGCTGGAGGGACCAAACCATGCAAAACTTATGTATATTATTTCGAATGAAGAAAAAGCCCTTGTGGAATACATTACCGGACAACTGGGACGGGGAGTCACGCGGATTCCGGCACAGGGTGGATATACCGGATGCCCAAAGCAGATGTTGCTCTGTGCACTCAGTTCAAAGGAAATGGTAAATGTCAAGCGGAAAATTTATGAGCTGGATGACCGGGCAATCTGTTTTGTTGGGGATATTCGGGATGCTTATGGTGAAGGTTTCACAAAATATAGCTAGTTGGGATTCAGTAAAGTTTGTGAAAAATCCACAAAAAAATCATGAAAAAAATTTTCATATACAAATTACACAATATTTTTCCGCCTTATTTGTTGAATAGTAATATGGCAACTTCGGGCTATTTGGTGTATCATACAAACATCATGAGTCAGATGATTATAGCTAAAATCTAAGGAGGAAAAATCAAAATGGCTAGTTTACAACTTAAGAATGTTTATAAAATTTATCCAAATGGCTTCAACGCTGTAAAGGACTTCAACTTGGATATTGAAGATAAAGAGTTCATCATCTTCGTTGGACCTTCAGGATGTGGTAAGTCAACAACGCTTCGTATGATCGCAGGTCTTGAAGATATCAGTTCCGGTGAGCTTTGGATCGGTGACAAGATGGTTAACGATGTAGAGCCTAAGGACAGAGATATTGCGATGGTATTCCAGAACTACGCTTTGTATCCACATATGTCAGTTTATGATAACATGGCATTCGGTCTGAAGCTTAGAAAGGTACCAAAGGAGAAGATTGATAAGCAGGTACATGAGGCTGCTAAGATTCTTGATATTGAGCATCTGCTTGACAGAAAGCCAAAGGCTTTGTCAGGTGGTCAGAGACAGCGTGTGGCTATGGGACGTGCAATCGTTCGTGAGCCTAAGGTATTCCTTATGGACGAGCCTCTTTCAAACCTGGATGCTAAGCTTCGTGTTCAGATGCGTGTTGAGATCTCTAAGCTTCACCAGAGACTGCAGACAACTATCATTTACGTAACACATGACCAGACAGAGGCTATGACGCTTGGTACAAGAATCGTAGTTATGAAGGATGGTATCATCCAGCAGGTTGATACACCTCAGAATCTGTATGACAAGCCATGCAACCTGTTCGTAGCTGGATTCATGGGTATGCCACCTATGAACTTCATCGATTGTAAGGTTGTTAAGTCTGGAGCAGACGTATTACTTATGTTCGGTTCTCACTCAATCAAGGTTCCTGATGCCAAGGCTCAGAAGCTTATCAGCGGTGATTTCCTTGATAAGGAAGTTGTCCTTGGTATCCGTCCAGAGGATATTCATGACGAGCAGCTCTTCATCGAGTCTTCACCTGAGAGTGTTATCGATGCAAGAATCAATATTTACGAAATGCTTGGTGCGGAAGTATATCTGTACTTCACAATCGATCAGTTCGATATCACAGCAAGAGTAAATGCACGTACAACAGCAAGACCTGGTGATACAGTTCAGTTCGCATTCGATCTGAGCAAGATCCACATCTTCGATAAGGAGACAGAGGAGATTATCATCAACTAGTCAGGAGCTTGGTTCTAAAATTTGAACAAAGTGTGATTTTTCAGAGGAAATGCATAAAAATTATGCGTTTCCTCTTTTTTTTTTCACATTTTTCGTGTAAAATGTACTTTGTATGGGTATAGGCAATGTCAAATAATTGGAAAGTATTTGACATTGACAGAAAAATACATAAATGTTACAATTTTGTTACAGAATTTTTAAAAATTCACAACAAAGAATAGGGGTGGACGAATGATTTCGAATCAGATACTGCAGGATACGGTTACTGGAATTAAGTCAATTACACGTGTAGAACTCTGTGTGATGGATACCGAAGGTAAGATACTTGCGACAACTATGCGCGGAATGGAAGAGTATGAGGATGAGGTTGTAAAATTCTCTGAATCAGCAGCGGACAGTCAGGTGATCCGTGGCTTTCAGTTTTTCAAGGTGTATGATGAGAATGAACTGGAATATGTCATACTGGCAAAAGGGGATGCCGAGGATGTCTATATGATCGGAAAGATGGCAACCTTCCAGATTCAGAATCTTCTGGTGGCATATAAGGAGCGTTTTGATAAGGATAACTTTATCAAGAACCTGTTGCTTGATAACCTGCTTCTGGTGGATATTTACAACCGTGCGAAGAAGCTGCATATTGAGACAGATGTAAAACGTATCGTGTTTATTATCGAGACAAAGACGGAGAAGGATACCAATGCATTAGAGACAGTCAGGACCTTGTTCTCCAGCAAGACAAAGGATTTCATTACGGCAGTTGACGAGAAGAATATTATTCTTGTCAAGGAAGTAAAGCCGAGTGAGACTTACGAGGACATGCGCAAGACGGCAAAGGTAATTGTGGATATGCTGAATACAGAAGCCATGTCATCGGTCAATGTTGCATACGGTACAATCGTCAACGAAATCAAAGAAGTGTCCCGTTCTTATAAGGAAGCAAAGCTTGCCTTGGATGTAGGCAAGATCTTTTACAGCGACAGAAAGATTATCGCATACAGCAATCTTGGAATCGGACGATTGATCTATCAGCTGCCACTTCCGCTTTGCAAGATGTTTATCAAGGAGATTTTTGATGGTAAATCACCAGACGAGTTCGATGAGGAGACATTGACAACAATCAACAAGTTCTTCGAGAACAGCCTGAATGTATCTGAGACATCCCGTCAGCTTTACATTCACCGAAATACTCTTGTTTACCGTCTGGATAAGCTTCAGAAGAGTACCGGACTTGACCTCCGGGTATTCGAGGATGCCATTACCTTCAAGATTGCCCTTATGGTTGTGAAGTATATGAAGTATATGGAGTCGTTAGAGTATTAAAAGATACGCTCAAAAGGAGATAATAAGATGTTAGAACTGAGTCACGTGAAGATGAGGTATCCGGCGAGTAAGACGTATGCCTTGAACGATGTAAGTTTGAAAATAGAAAAAGGCGAGTTTGTCTTTATCGTAGGATCTTCTGGATCTGGTAAGACGACGCTGATCAAGTTATTGTTGAAGGAATTGGATCCGACCTCCGGTAAGATCAGGGTTGCAGACACAGATTACAGCAAATTAAAGAGAAAAAATATTCCGAAGATCCGTCGTAAGATCGGTGTTGTATTCCAGAATTTCCGGCTGCTCAAGGATCGTACGGTATATGAAAATGTTGCGTTTGCGCAGCGTGTCATCGAGACGCCAAGCCGCTACATTCGCCGGCAGGTACCAGCGATGCTGACATTGGTTGGACTTGCGGATAAATATAAGTCATTTCCAAAGCAGTTGTCCGGTGGTGAGCAGCAGAGAGTCGCACTTGCGAGAGCACTGGTAAATAAACCAGAGATCCTGCTTGCAGATGAGCCGACCGGTAATCTGGATCCAAAGAATTCATGGGAAATTATGCGCCTTCTGGAGGATGTCAACAAGAAAGGGACAACGGTTGTCGTTGTAACGCATAACAAAGAGATCGTCAATATGATGAAGAAACGTGTTATCACGTTGAAGCATGGCGAAATAATCAGCGATGAGCAAAAAGGTGGGTATATCGATGAGGATTAGTTCATTCATGTATAGTATCAGACAGGGTATTAAAAATATAAAAAGAAACCTTTTGTTCTCATTGGCATCCATCGGAACAATCGTTTCCTGTCTGTTCTTATTTGGTTTATTTTATTGTGTGATCGTGAATTTCCGTACGGCTATGGCGGATCTGGAGAATACCGTTACAATTTCTGTATTCTTCGATGAAGGCGTAACAGATGAGAATATCACGATGATCGGTCAGCAGATCCGACTGCGTGATGAGGTCAATACGTTGGATTTCATTTCTGCAGATGAGGCATGGAAGCAGTATGCGGAAGAGAAGTTTGATGATCCGCAGGCAGCCATCGATGCATTCCAGGGGGATAACCCTTTGAAGAATAGTGCATCATATAAGATCACATTGAAGGATCTGTCAAATCAGGCAGAGTTTGTACAGTATTTAAAGGGATTGACCGGTGTACGTAAGGTGCTTAGCTCCGAGGTAACTGCAGATGGTGTGGCAGCACTGAACAGTGTTGTCAGCTATGCATCCATCGGAATTATCGTAATTTTGTTGCTCGTATCAATCTTCCTGATCAGCAATACGATTACGATCGGTATTACCGTTCGTAAGGAAGAGATCGGTATCATGAAGCTGATCGGTGCAACAAACTTTTTTGTACGTGCACCATTCATTGTAGAAGGTGTGGTAATCGGCCTCGTAGGTTCGCTGATTCCACTTGTGCTGATCTACTATATGTATGACACAGTTGTTCAGTACATCATTGGCCGGTTCTCTGTGGTTCAGAACTTGTTTGCATTTGTACCGGCAAAAGAGATATTTGCAGTTCTGATTCCGTTATCTGCGGGTATCGGTATCGGACTTGGTTTGATAGGAAGTTTATTGACAACACGGAAACATTTGAAAGTCTAGGAGGGAAGCATATGAAGTGTAAAAAGCTTGTGAGAGCAATTATTGCATTTGCTGTGGCTGGAAGCATGAGTATGACGGTAAATGCGACGAGTATTTCGGACCTGAAGGATCAGAAAGATCAGAAGGAAAGTAAGAAGGAAGAAGCAGAAGCCGTTCTTGCCCAGTTGGAGAAAGAACAGAATTCGATTCTGGATGCGATTGCAGAACTGGATGCGCAGGTGACGGAATATACAAATGAAATTACGGATCTGGAGGCTCAGCAGACTCAGCTCGAAGCAGATATTGAGACGAAGCAGACTGAGCTTACGGCAGCACAGGAGAAAGAACAGGAACAGTATGAGGCGATGAAGGAGCGAATCAAGTACTCCTATGAAAATGGTAATCCATCGTATCTGGATGTCCTGTTTTCTACCTCCGATATCTCTGATATCGTAAATCAGGCAGAGTATGCAGATCAGATTTATTCTTACGATAAGAATATGTTTGATGATCTGGTAGAGACACGTCAGACGATTGCAGATACAAAGGCTGGTCTGGAGAAAGATCTGAAGGATGTCGAAGATATCAAGCTGGAAGTGGAAGATAATAAGGCTGCTGTCGAGGTTATGATTGAAGGTAAGCAGGTACAGGTAGCAAACTACGAATCATCCATCGGTGATTACGAGGCAACGATTGCAGAACTTGAGCAGGATATTGAGGCGACCAATCAGGCAATCGCTGCAGCAGAGGAGGCATACAGACAGCAACAGGCTGCGGCCGCAGCGGCGGCTGCTGCTTCAGGAAGCACGACAACAGCACCGACAGATGTAAATATTACATATACAGGTGGCAGCCTGCAATGGCCGGTATCAACCGGAGGAACGATTACTTCCAGATTTGGACCGAGAGAGAGTCCTGGAGGTATCGGTTCGAGATATCATCAGGGATTGGATATTGGATGTCCGACAGGAACACCGATTGTAGCATGCGAGGCTGGAACGGTAATTGCAGCATCATATTCAAGTTCAATGGGTAACTATGTAACGATCGCACACAGTTCGTCTATGTCAACTACATACATGCACAACTCAAGCTTGTGTGTCAGCGTGGGACAGACGGTATCGCGTGGACAGGTGATTGCGCTTGCCGGAAGTACCGGAAATTCAACAGGTCCACATTGCCATCTTGGATTAAGAATCAATGGCAGCTATGTCGATCCATTGCCGTATTTACAATAAAATGAAAGCGCAAGGTAAAAGGAGAGTAAAAGTAGACGTGAAAAAGAGCATGAAAAAACTATGGGCTTTGGCGTTGGCAACCGCGTTATCTGTTGCATGTATCGGTTGTGGAAATCAGACAGAGTCCAAGAAGAATACACGGGAATCCATTGACGTACAGACAGATTCGGATGCAACACAGGCAGATACGTCAGAACCGGTAGCTGCATCGGATCTGTGGCAGGATAGTTCGGTTATCAAGAAGGTCGATGAGATCAATTCCCTGATTGACAAGTATTATTTTTTCGAGGTTGATCGGGATAAGCAGGAAGAGGCATTGTATGATGGAATCATGGAGGGGTTGGATGATCCATATTCTGTCTATTATACAAAGGAAGAGTATGCAGAGTTGCAGGAAGATACCTCTGGTGAATATGTAGGTATTGGTGCGGTTGTGACGATGAATTCCGACATGCGTGTCGAGATCGTGCGTCCAATCAAGAACAGCCCGGCTGAAGAAGCGGGACTTAAGGCAGGCGATATTTTAGTTCAGGTAGATGACACGGAGATTACTGATCAGGAGCTTTCGGTGGTGGTAGATATGATCCGTGGTGAAGAAGGAACGAAAGCGCATCTGAAGATTTACCGTCAGGGTGAGCCGGATTATCTGGAATTCGATGTGGAACGCCGTACGGTGGAAAACTACACAGTAGAAAGTGAGATGCTGGATGATCAGGTTGGATATATCGCGGTTACGCAGTTTAACGATAATACGGCACAGGAATTTGAGGATGCCATCGATGAGGTGCAGGCAAATGGAGCCAGGGCAGCTATCATTGATCTGCGTGATAATCCGGGTGGACTTCTGACAGCCGTTGTTGATATGTGCGATTATATCATGGATGACGGTGTCATCGTATCCACGAAGGATCGTGATGGAAATGTGCTTGGCGAGTACAAAGACAGCGGAAAACATAGCGTAGATATCCCATTAGTAGTACTGGTAAATGGCAACAGTGCCAGCGCGTCTGAGATTTTCGCCGGAGCAATGCAGGATTCGGGTAAGGCGAAGCTGGTTGGTACAACGACCTTTGGTAAAGGAATTGTACAGTCCGTGATTCCTCTTTCCGATGGAACTGCTGTGAAGCTTACGGTTGCAAAGTATTTTACACCAAATGGAAACGATATTCATAAGAAAGGCATTACACCAGATTATGAGGTAGAGCTTTCAGATGGGCAGACATCGGCTGTCAATATTGACCGTGCAGATGATACGCAGTTACAAAAAGCGCAGGAAGTTATTGCAGAGATGCTGAATAATTAGTATAATAAGCAGGGGTTTTATCGAAAGATAGGACTCTTGCTTATTTTCTTATAGAATATGATAAGAGAATGAGTAATTATATGCAATCGTGGTTACAACACATGATATAATGAGCAATGCGACGGCTGTGCCTGCACAAGCCGGCATATTGCGAAAACACACATGGAGCCGTTAGGTGACATGATATAATGAAGCATGCTGATGCGTGCGCAGGTCATCACGCTATTGCACGGTGACAAGAAATACAATAAATCAGAGAAGAAGGGAGACGCACATGAATAAGGAAATGATTATCGTGCTTGATTTTGGTGGTCAGTACAACCAGTTGATTGCACGTCGTGTCCGTGAATGTAATGTGTATGCAGAGGTACATCCGTATACCTTGTCGCTTGACAAGATCAAGGAAATGAATCCAAAGGGAATCATTTTCACGGGTGGACCGAATAGTGTGTATGGCGAGGAGTCACCACGCTATCAGAAGGAAATATTTGATTTGGGAATTCCGATTCTCGGAATCTGTTATGGCTCGCAGTTGATGGCATATATGCTTGGAGGTACCGTGGAAACGGCGCCAGTCAGTGAGTATGGCAGAACCGAAGTGGATGTTGATAACAGCAGTGCTATCTTCCAAGGGGTAAAGCCACAGACAATCTGCTGGATGAGCCACACGGATTATATCTCAAAGGCACCAGAGGGATTCAAGGTTGTTGCGAAGACGCCAGTCTGCCCGGTTGCAGCAATGGAGTGCCCGGAGCGTAAGCTGTATGCAACACAGTTCCATCCAGAGGTGATGCACACCGAGGAAGGACAGAAGATGCTGTCAAACTTTGTGTATAACGTATGTGGATGCTCTGGCGACTGGAAGATGGATTCATTTGTAGAGACAACGATCCGCGAGATCCGTGAGAAGGTTGGAGACGGAAAGGTATTGTGTGCTTTGTCAGGTGGCGTTGATTCATCTGTTGCAGCCGTTCTTCTCTCAAAGGCAGTAGGAAAGCAGCTTACCTGTGTATTCGTCGACCATGGTTTGCTTCGTAAGAACGAGGGCGATGAGGTTGAGGCAGTATTTGGTCCGGATGGCCCATACGAGCTGAACTTTATCCGCGTCAATGCACAGGAGCGTTATTATAAGAAATTAGCCGGAGTTACAGAGCCAGAGGCAAAACGTAAGATCATCGGCGAAGAGTTCATCCGTGTATTTGAGGAAGAAGCGAAGAAGATTGGCGCGGTTGATTTCTTAGTTCAGGGAACGATCTACCCAGACGTGATCGAGTCCGGACTTGGAAAGTCCGCAGTGATCAAGAGTCACCACAATGTAGGTGGACTTCCAGATCATGTTGATTTCAAGGAAATCATCGAGCCACTGCGCCTGCTTTTCAAGGATGAAGTAAGAAAAGCCGGATTGGAGCTTGGCATTCCAGAATACCTCGTATATCGTCAGCCATTCCCAGGACCGGGACTTGGTATCCGTATCATCGGTGAAGTAACCGCAGACAAGGTTCGTATCGTGCAGGATGCAGATTACATCTATCGCGAGGAGATCGCCAAGGCAGGACTTGCCAAAAACCTTGGACAGTATTTCGCAGCATTGACGAACATGCGTAGTGTCGGTGTTATGGGCGACGAGCGTACCTACGATTACGCAATTGCACTCCGTGCAGTCAACACCAGCGACTTCATGACCGCTGATTGCTCCGAGATTCCATTCGAAGTATTGCAGAAGGTTATGACAAGAATTATAAACGAAGTAAAGGGCGTAAACCGTGTAATGTATGATCTGACGAGTAAACCGCCTGGAACGATTGAGTTTGAGTAATTTTCAAAAGCTCGCAAAGCCTTGTAAAATGGGCATTTGCGAGCTTGTTTTTTGCCTTGTGGTACTATTTTGGTACTA